>Ga0265797_10001507_pt1 | contig 40855 bp, 38 predicted proteins | sample P2T30metagenome_FD_192433 | JGI IMG/M metagenome (GOLD analysis project Ga0265797, IMG submission 192433) | Plant litter microbial communities from East Loma Ridge, Irvine, California - P2 T30 | ecosystem: Environmental > Terrestrial > Plant litter > Unclassified | place: USA: California...
TCAGCGGCACCTGCGTGCCAAGGGACAATCGGTCCCGTTCGCCCGATCTCCGGGGGATGGCCATCCCCCGGAGATCACCCTCATCCTGCGGCAGGACCGGGCGCGGTCAACATGCAAGGGGCTGAGCGAAGTCGAAGACCCGTATCGAAGCATTTGCGGCAGTCCTTCGACACGCCATGTCGACCCCGCCCTATGGCTACTCAGGACGAATCATTTCATCTGATGTCATCGCGCCTCAATGCTGCGCACCCTTCAATTCCCCAGCGTGGGAACGAGCCCACTAATATACAACTAGATAAGGCGATCCCGCACGATCTGCTCGGCCGGTTAAAAGCAGGAAGCCGAGGTTGCCCCGAATCCCCACAACGTTCGTATCACGCGCAGTCGAGACTCCCTGCACAACATCTACGTCACGTCTCTCAATGACGCCCGGGACGAATTTCGATCCGATATCCTCCCACTCCGGCGGCAACTCAGACGGTACAGATCCGCGCCGCCTCCGCCAGCGCTGGCAGCGGCGTCCCCTGCGGCACGAATTCATGCGCCAAATAGCCTTGGAAACCGGTATCCGCGATCCCCTTGGCGACAGCGTGCCAGTTGACCTCCTGCGTGTCGTCCAGCTCATGCCGGCCGGGAACGCCGCCGGTATGAAAATGGCCGATCCAGTCGATATTCTGCCGGATCGTGTTGATGAGATCGCCGTCCATGATCTGCATATGGTAGATGTCGTATAGTAACTTGACCCGCGGCGAATTGACCGCCTGCATCACGCGCACACCCCAGGCACAATGGTCCGCCATATAATCGGGGTGATTGATCTTGCTGTTCAGCAGTTCCAGACAAATGGTGACGCCATGGTCCTCCGCGATCCGCTTGACGCGGTTCAGCCCCGCCACCGTATTCGCCGCGCCCTCTTCGTCGGACATGCCACGGCGGTTGCCGGAAAAGGCAATGACGTTGGGCACCCCCGATCGCGCCGCCTGGGGGATGCCGATCCGGAACGCCTGCTCGATCGCGGCATGGTTTTCCCGCCGGTTCAGCCCGTTGGGGATCGTCATCATCTCCGCGGCATAGCCCATGGTGCAACGCAGACCATGACGGCGCGGCACCTCATATTCCGCCGGCTGCAACAGATCGATCCCGCGCAATCCGATCTTGACCGCGAAGGCGCACAAATCGTCCAGCGGGATCTTCGCATAGCACCACCGGCTGACCGACTGCTTCAGCCGCCCGCCCGCCGCCCCCGGCGCGGCAAGGCCGGCCGCCGGCAGCAACCCCGCCGTCGCCGCGATCGACAGGGAGGATCCGATAAGCTGTCGTCGCGTGAACATGGCGTGGGGCATCCCGGATTTCTGGCGTCACAGTCAGTGCTTTATCCCGTCATATCGCGATCATGCTGACCGGCATAGCCGTCAACATCGACGCGTCCGACGACGACGGAACAGGACGGGGAAACTACCGACCCCGCTTTCGGCATCTCGCAATGCCCTCGGAAAATCCTGTCTTCAGCGAATTGGAACGAAAAATCCGAAAGAACCGAACCGACGCTCTACCCTATGCGCGATCGAACCGATGCCGCATCATGCATCGCCCCCTGACGCCCGCCCCGATCCGGCTTCGCCCATTTCCTCCGCCGCATAACGCGCGTCGCGTATCGCCTCCAATTCGGCCAACCGCACCGGATCGTCCGCCGCCAGCGCTTCTTCAAGAAAGAAATGATAGGCGATATCCCGCACCAGTTGCTGCGCCTCACCGTCATATTCCAGAGCGATCGCTGCAAAGGCATCGATCAGTTCCCGAAGAAATCCACGGTCCAGTTCCTCAAGATCCCCCGCCAGCGCTTCCATCATCTTCACAGCGAGATCAGGATCCAGCTGATCCTCACCGGTGAAATTAAGAAATACCATATATTCCGCAATGATACGTGCAATTTGCGTAGCGATCATGGCTTTACCACCTGCACCTTGATGTTACGAACATTCATCTTCTTGAGCAACTTATGGGCCTTCGCCTTCTGCAGAGGAGAAGTAACCTCCCATGTTCCGATCAGTTGATGCTGGCTTAAGACGTCAGACTGCCTCAAAAGCTGCGCGCGCGCATGAGGCGCATCCACGACCTTATATTTGCGGTCGATGCCATAACCACCTTGAATACCGTCAAACGTCACGGGTCGCCGAGAGCCATCAGGCATTGTCCGCATCAGCGTTGGCGCTTGACCAGGCCGAGCACCAACCGCCGAATCGTTATAAACCTTCCAAGCCCTCTCTGATCTGAGGGTTTCCTTCACCCAGCCGATCGTCGGCGGATCATAACTGGGCCGCAGCCGGGCCTGGCGGAAACCGCGCAACGCCGAGACCCGGCCCGCGCCCACCCCCGGGGCCGCGACCATAGCGGTGTTGGCGATGACCGCCCCGGCAGCACGGCCAACGTCACGCGCGGAAGCACCCGACACAGCATCCGCAGCGCGCGCAATCTGGACATGCGCGGGTCTGGCCTTAGCAGCAATCGCCGTATCGATCATCCCGGCGACGCCCGAAGCCGCATTGCGGATCGTGGTGATCGGGTTCGTGGTCAGCATGGAACGCATCCCTGCCGCACTATCCCGTGCCACCTGACCCAGCCCCTCTCCAACGCCGCCGGCGAACGCCACGACCGGATTTTCACGACGTTCCCGACGCAACATCGACGACCGCGACCGGCCGATCGCCGCCGCGCGATCACGTCCCTTTTCCCGGTCGCCGATGCCGGGCACCTTTCGGGTCGTTTCCGCCCGGTGCCTCGGCATGCCGACCGGCATTCTCCCCATGCCTCGGCCAACCGATTCAGGCTGCGGCGGCGCGCCACCCTCAAAATGCTGGCCACTCCCCGCAAAGGTGAACCGGCCATCCTGCGGATCATGCCAGGGATTATATTTCTATTCGATCCCGCTTTACATTTCGACCGACGCGCGCCGCCCCGTTCGCAACCATATCGAAAAAGCGCTCGCCTGCTTGTCCCGCAATGTCTGAACCATAACGCCCCCAATCGATTTGGAACGTATCGATAACATCTAACAAAGGTCAATATTCACGTCGATGCTTAAATATTCCCGATCATCTCACGACGTAATATGCTGATGTGCTTTGGCTTTCATCGCGTCGAAACGTGCAGCATCGTGGACAAGCGACCAATCATCCGAGGGTGATCGCTACGAATCATGCGCTGGCGCTCCGGCTTCTCCAGCAGGCAACAGCCGTCAGGACGAAACCGATCAATTCCAAAACGAGCGGGCCTTTACCTTCACCAAGCCTGATCATCACCGATCGAGCTTGCCCGGCCCACTACAAGGAACATCGATCCCGTCAGGACCAGCACGAGACGTGACAGGCGATCGCCCCCGCGCATCGCAGCATGGTCTGGCTCTACATCGGATATCACAACCCAGGCGCCGACGCGTCGCAAGCCCCTCGATGACGCGATCCCGCGACAGTTGCCGCAAGGTCAAACCCCTCGCGCCGCGTGCATCACACCGGACAGGCACCGGACCCGCCCTTACCAGTCTCCCCATACAGGAGGCAAAAATGTCAGGATAACCAATCACTTCGGTGGTGCCGCTTACAGGACTCGAACCTGTGACCCCCGCATTACGAATGCGATGCTCTACCAACTGAGCTAAAGCGGCCCGGTGCGTCGGGCGAGGTGGCCTTTATCAAGGGTTGGGGCGGGAGACAAGCGCGCTGTGCGTAGGATCGGACATTGGATGTGGCTGGCGACGCGTCGCACCGGAATTAACGATCCTGAAACCGCGTCGCCTGCATCATGGCGTGGAGAAGATCGGGGTCTGGACGACGATGGAAATGCACCGCACGATGACCGCCGATACTGCCGATCGCGCCGATCGGGAGATGGAGCCGTGCATGGATCCGCCGCCGGCGATCGGCAAGGACGAGCGCCGGATGCATGTCCGCGCCTATAATTTCTGGGCGGCGCTGCTCCGCGGGCGGACCTTTCCGGCGATTGCGGATCTGAATCCCGAGACGATCGGCGATTTCGGACCGCATGGCGTCTTGCTCGATTTTACCGGCGGCAGCCGCGATCCGGCGATTCTCTGGCTGGGGTCGGCGCTGCGCGATGAAGGCGGGCATTCGGGCGATGTCCGCACGCTGGCCGACGTGCCTGGCCGGTCGCTGCTGTCGCGGCTGACCGATCATTTCGCCGATGTCGTCGCCAACCGCGCGCCGATCGGGTTCGAAGCCGAATTCGACAATGTCCGCGGCAATCATGCGCTGTATCGCGGCATCCTGATGCCTTTCTCGTCGGATGGCGACACGGTCGATTATATTTACGGCGTCATCAACTGGAAGGAAGTCGCCAGCGCGCGGATGGTGGCGGGGATCGCGGCCGAGGTGGCGCGTGCCGCCCCCGCCGCCCCGCGCCCGGCCGTCGCCACGCCGGTCTGGGCAGATGGCCCCAGTCGCGCATCGAGCGGCGTCGTGGCGACGGTCACGGTGGACGAAGGCGCGGAGCGGCTGGCGGCGGCGCGTGACGGCGTCGACCTCGCCCGCTCAACCAGCGCCCGCGCACGCATCGCGCTCTACCGCGCGCTCGGCCTGACCTATGATGCGCTGCTGGCGGCCACGCCCGCCGAAATCCGCGACGGCTGGTCCCGCCCACAACGTCTGGCCCAAAGCCGCGCGCTGGTGCGCGACGTCTTCGGCGCGGACGAGGAACGGCACAACCGCGCCACCTACGCACTGATCCTTGCTTATGGTTTGCGCACGGGCGTCGCCATGGGCGGATTGCGGATGCTTCTGGAACGCGAAGAGGATGGCCTCCGCAGCATCGCCGCGGCGGAACGCGCTGCCGGCCGGGAAGCGCTCGCCGCCTGACGCCTGGCATCCGTCATATTCCCACCCGCCAACGCACGAAAATGACACGACATGCCAACAGGCTGTAGCGTCGTTGCGAACCGCGTTCCCGATACCGACCCGCCTTGTGGAGCCGCTGGCACAGGCGCATAGCCTGCCGCCAACGAGACCCAAGGCGGGCGGCGCCCGCACGTTCAAGGAGCGGACATCCATGGCCAGCCAGCCCGCATCGCCAACCCCGTCGAGCAGCCAGCGCGATGCTATTGCCAAGGCGTTGATGTCCGGCGCGTTGCCCGGTGAAACCGCCGGGTTCGATGCCGACGCCGCGCTGGCGGCGGCGGGTTTCGTGGCGGAAGTGGTGGCGCGCCGCACGCCGGGCGAAGCGGTCGTCCGCATCGAATCCGCCGGATCGGATGCCGGCCGTCGGCGGATGCGCATGGTCGCGGTCAATGCCGACATGCCGTTCCTGGTCGATTCGATCGCCCATGCGGTGGCGGGGCGCGGGCTGACCGTCCACCGGCTGCTGCACCCGGTCGTCTCCGTCCGGCGCGACGGGGACGGGCTGCTGGACGCGATCCTGCCCGCCGGCACGCCCGGTGAACGCCGCGAATCGATCGTCTATATGGAGATCGAACGCGCCGATGCGCGCGACCGCCGCGGGATCGAGGAAGAGGTCCGCGCCGTGCTGGCCGATGTCCGTGCGGCGGTGCATGACTTTCCCAAATTGCAGGTCGCCTTGCGCGACGAGGCAGAGCGGATGCCCGATGGCGAGGGCGCGGCGTTGCTGCGCTGGCTGCTCGATCGTCACTTCACCTTGCTCGGCGCGCAGGTCGAGGCGCTGGACGGCAGTGCGCGCGATCCGCTCGGCATCCTGCGGATCGCACCGCGCGCCTTGTGGCGTGATGCCGATCGTGACGGCGCGGTCGCCTATTTCGAAGGCGGCGGCGAATCCCCGCTGATCCTGAAGTCGGACAGCATCGCTACCGTCCATCGCCGCGCGCCGCTCGACATGATCGTCGTGCCGGTGCGCGACGGCGGCCGTGTGATCGCGCTGTCGATCCATGTCGGCCTCTGGACCAGCGCGGCCCTCCGCGCGCCATCGGACAAGGTACCCGTGCTGCGCGCCCGCCTCGCCGCGCTGGAGGAGAAATATGGCTTCGATCCGTCCGGCCATGCCGGCAAGGCACTGCGCCATGCGCTGTCGGCGCTGCCGCATGACCTGCTGACCGGCCTCGACCGCGCCTCGCTCGAACGGATCGCGCTGACTGCCATGTCGCTGGCCGATCGCCCGCGGCCGAAGCTGGTGCTGGTCACCACGCCGCTCCGCCGCCACGTCGTCGCCTTCGTGTGGTTGCCGCGTGACGAACTCACCACGAAGCGCCGCGTCGCGGTGGCGGAGATGATCGCGCAGGTCGTGGGCGCGCCGCCCGTCAACTGGTCGCTGGAACTGGACGATGGCGATCTCGCCTTGCTGCGGCTCACGTTCATCGGGGCCGATGCCGGCCAGACGCTGGATGCCGACACGCTCGACGAACAGCTCGAATCGATGCTGCGCGGCTGGGCGCCCGCGGTGGAAAGCAATCTCGCCGCCAGCGAAGGCGCGAGCCGCGGCGCGCGCCTGGCCATCACCTACGCCAATGCCTTCCCGATCGGCTACCGCAACCGCACCGATGCGACCGAGGCGGCGACCGACATCGTCCGCATGGCGGCGCTCTCCGGTCCCGAAGCACGCGGCGCGCGGATCAGCCGGCGTGCGGATGAAACGCCCGGCGCGCTGCACCTGAAAACCTATCGCACCGGCGGCATGATCCCGCTCTCCGATGCCGTGCCGGTGCTGGAAAATTTCGGTTTCCGCGTGCTCGGCGAAACCGCGACCGCGCTGGACGAAGGCCGCGCCGGCTATATCCACGATTTCCTGCTGGATGTCGGATCAGGCGAAATTGCCGGCCGCATCACGCAGGATGCGCATGTCGCCGAAAACGCCATCGCCGCCGTGCTGGAAGGCCGCGCGGAAAATGACGAGTTCAACACGCTGATCGTCGCGGTCGGCCTGCCGCCGCGCGCCGTCGTGCTGCTGCGCGCCTGGTTCCGTTATCTGCGCCAGACCGGTCTGGCTTATGGGCTGGCGACGGTGGTGGAGGCGTTGAAGCGCGCCCCCGCCGTCGCGCGCGGGCTGATCGACCTGTTCGATGCGCTGCACGATCCGGCGGGCACCAACGACCCCGCCACTGCCGAAGCCGCGATCGACGCCGCGCTGGCCGATGTTGCCGCGATCGACGACGACCGCATCCTGCGCCGCATCCGCAGCGTGATCCAGGCGACGCTCCGCACCAATGCCTTCTCCCCTGCGGCGGACGAGGCGCTGGCGTTCAAGCTGGAAAGCCGCCTCATCCCCGGCCTGCCCGCGCCCGTGCCGTGGCGCGAAATCTGGGTCTATTCCCCCCGCATCGAAGGCATCCATCTGCGCGGCGGGCCGATCGCGCGCGGCGGCCTGCGCTGGTCCGACCGGCGCGACGATTTCCGCACCGAAATCCTGGGTCTGATGAAGGCGCAGGTGGTCAAGAATGCCGTCATCGTGCCGACCGGCGCGAAGGGCGGCTTCTATGCCAAGGCGCTCCCCGCCCCGTCCGATCGCGATGCATGGCTGGCCGAAGGCACCGAAAGCTACCGCATCTTCATCCGTTCGCTGCTGTCCGTCACCGACAATATCGTCGAAGGCGCGGTCGTGCATCCGGACGGCGTGAAGGTCCGCGACGGCGACGACCCCTATTTCGTCGTCGCCGCCGACAAGGGCACCGCCACCTTCTCCGATGTCGCGAATGCGATCGCGGTCGATCATGGTTTCTGGCTGGGCGATGCCTTCGCCAGCGGCGGATCGCAGGGTTATGACCATAAGGCGATGGGCATCACCGCCAAGGGCGCATGGGTCTCGGTCCAGCGTCACTTCGCCGAAATGGGCGTCGATGTGCAGACCGACCCGATCACCGTCGTCGGCTGCGGCGACATGTCGGGCGACGTGTTCGGCAACGGCATGTTGCTGTCCAAGTCCCTCAAACTGGTCGCGGCCTTCGATCATCGTCACATCTTCCTCGATCCCGATCCGGATCCGGCGGCAAGCTGGGCCGAACGCGCGCGCATGTTCGCGCTGCCCCGCTCGTCCTGGGCGGATTATGACCTTCGGCTGATCTCGGCCGGCGGCGGCATCTTCCCCCGTTCGCAAAAGGCGATCCCGCTCTCGCCGCAGATCCGCGCCATCCTCGATGTGCGGGAGGAGATGGTCGATCCCGCCACTTTGATCGCCGCGATCCTGAAGGCCCCGGCCGATCTGCTCTGGTTCGGCGGCATCGGCACCTATGTGAAGGCCGCGCATGAAAGCAATGCGGAGGTGGGCGATCCCGCTAACGACGCGCACCGCGTCAACGGCGAGGATCTGCGCGTCAAGGCGATCGGCGAAGGCGCCAATCTCGGCACCACGCAGGCCGGGCGCATCGCCTTTTCGGAAAAGGGCGGCCGCATCAATACCGACTTCATCGACAATTCGGCCGGGGTCGATTGCTCGGATAACGAGGTCAACATCAAGATCGCGCTGAACCGCGAGATGAACGAGGGCCGCCTCGCCTTCGACGATCGCAACGCCTTCCTGTCGTCGATGACCGACGATGTCGCTGCGATCGTGCTGGAGGATAACCGCCTCCAGACGCTGGCGCTGTCGCTGGCCGAACGCGGCGGCGCGCGCGCCATCCCCAGCTTCGTCCGCGTCATCGAAACGCTCGAATCGATGGGCCGGCTGGATCGCGCGGTCGAGGGTCTGGCCGGGAACGAGGCGTTGCTCCGCCGTGCGCAGGATGATCGCGGCCTCACCCGCCCCGAACTCGCGGTGCTGCTCAGCCATGGCAAGCTCGCCTTGCAGGCCCGGATCGAGAAGGCCGATTTCGCGCAGGATCCCGCGCTCCGCCCCTTGCTGCACGCCGCCTTCCCGCCTGCCATGCAGGCGCGCTTCGCCGATGCGATCGACCAGCATCGCCTGCGTCCGGAAATCGTGGCGACGAAGATGGCGAACCGCATCGTCAACCGGCTCGGCATCGTCATCCCGTTCGAACTGGCGGAAGAAGAAGGCGTCAGCATCGCGCAGGTCGCCGCGGCCTATTTCGCCGCCGATGCGATCTTCGGGTTCGAGGATGTCTGGCACGGCATCGAAACCGCGCCGTTGGTGGAGGAAAACCGCCTGCTGCTGTTCCGCGTCATGGCCGGCGTCGTCCGCCTTCATCTGGCGGATCTGATCCGCATCGCCACCACCGAAACGGGCCCCGGCCCGATGATCGATCGGCTATCCCCCGGCATCGCCCGGCTCGATGCGGGGGTCGAGGCACTGTTGCGTGACGAGGCCCGCATCCAGTCCGCCGCACTGCGCAACCTGATCGGCGGTTTCGGGGCGGATCCCGCGCTGATCGACCGGATCGTGCGGCTGGCCGAACTGGATGGGGCGATCGGCACCGCAACGCTCGCGGCCGACACCGGCGTGGACGAAGTTGCCGCAACCGCCGCCTATGTCCGGCTCGGCGAAGCGCTCGCGCTCGACTGGGCGAAGTCCGCCGCGATCCGCTTCCAGGCGGTCGATCCGTGGGAACGCCTGCTCACCGCCGGCCTCGCCCGCGATTTCGAACAATTACGGCTCGATTTCCTCGAACGACAGCGCAGCGACGATCCGCTCGCGCTGGTCGACGCATGGCTGGAAACGCATCGCAACCGCGTCCTGCAATTCCGCGCCCTCATCGACCGCGCCCGCGCCGCCCCCGCCCCCACCGCCGCGATGCTCGCCCAGATCGCCGGCCAGGCCCGCGTTTTGCTGGCACGGTAGAATCGACGCCACTGTTCCCCGGCGGACGCGGGGGTCCAGTTTGAGGCTGCGAACAGACGCCGGATGAAGAAAAAACTGGATCCCCGCCTCCGCGGGGAAACATCAGGGTTGCCGCTTCCCCACCGGAGAAAGCGGCAACCCGCACGATCAGATCACTTTCGCCCCGACCGCATTCACGCCCATCGATTGCAGATAGCGCTTCACCTGCCGCGCCGCCTGCCGGATGCGCTGCTCATTCTCGACCATCGCGATCCGGACGAAGCCTTCGCCTTCCTCGCCATACCCCACGCCCGGGGCCACCGCGACGCCGGCATGGGTCAGCAACTGCTTGGAAAATTCGAGGCTGCCGAGATGCGCCAGCGCCGGGGGCAATGGTGCCCAGGCGAACATGCTCGCCCGCGGGCTGGGAATGTCCCAGCCGGCGCGGCCGAAGCTCTCCACCAGCACGTCGCGCCGCCTTTTGTAGAGCTGGCGATTCTGCTCGACGATATCCTGCGGCCCGTTGATCGCCGCCACCGCCGCGGCCTGGATCGGCGTGAACGCGCCATAATCCAGATAGCTCTTCACCCGCGTCAGCGCCGCGATCAGCGTCGGATTGCCGACCGCGAATCCGATCCGCCACCCGGCCATGCTGTACGTCTTGCTGAGCGACGTGAACTCCACCGCCACATCCTTGCCGCCCGGCACCGCCAGAATGGAAGGCGTCGGCTGTTCGTCATAATAAAGCTCGGAATAAGCGAGATCCGACAACACCCAGACCTTATGCTCCTTCGCGAACGCCACCACGCGCTCGTAAAAGGCCAGATCCACCACCTCGGCGGTCGGGTTGGACGGATAGCCGATCACCATCACGCTCGGCTTCGGCACGGTGAACTTCACCGCGCGCTCCAGCGATTCGAAGAAGCGTTCGTCCGGCGTCGTCGGGATCGACCGGATCGTTGCCCCGGCGATGATGAAGCCGAAGGTGTGGATCGGATAGGACGGGTTGGGTGCCAGCACCACGTCGCCCGGCGCGGTGATCGCCTGCGCCAGATTGGCCAGCCCCTCCTTGGACCCGAGCGTCACCACCACCTCGGTTTCCGGGTCGACATCGACGCCGAAGCGCCGCTTGTAATAGCCCGCCTGCGCCTTGCGCAGCCCGGGAATCCCCTTGGATGCCGAATAACCGTGCGATCCGGGATTGGCGGCCACTTCCGCCAGCTTGGCGATCACATGCGGCGGCGGCGGCAGATCGGGGTTCCCCATGCCCAGATCGATGACATCCTCGCCCCGCGCGCGCGCCGCTGCCCGCATCGCGTTGACTTCGCTGATGACATAGGGCGGCAGCCGGCGGATACGGTAGAAGTCGTCGTTCATCGGGTCCAGTCCTCATAAGGGCCTTGGGCTTGCCGCCAATCTGTCGCATGATCGTCGGCAATATCTCCCTATAGGCCGGAACCGTGCGCCGTGACAGGCACGAACATCCGTCCGGGGCAGAGAGGATGCAGTGCGATGACCGAAACGCCCGAACCTGTGCCGAATGCGATCCCGTCGCTGGAGGATCTTCAATATTGGACCGGCGTGATGGGCAGCGCGCAGCAAATGATGCTGGAACATTTCGCGCGCACCATGGCCGCGGCGAAGGACCGGCCCACGCCCCCGCTGGTCCCCCTGCAAAATCCGGCGGCGCTGCTGAAGGCGCAGGCCGATTTCTGGCAGGACGGACTCGCTCTATGGCAGCGTTTCCTGACCCCGGCCGATGCGCCCGCGCCCGATGCCCCGCCCCGCCCCGCCGATCGCGACCGCCGCTTCGCCGCGCCGCAATGGCGCGACAATCCGGTGTTCGACCTGATCCGCCAAAGCTATTTGCTGGCGACGGACCATCTGCTGAAAGGTGTCGACCAGCTCACCGGTATCGACGATCGCCAGCGCGAGAAGCTGCGCTTCGCCACCAGCACCTTCACCGATGCGATGAGCCCGACCAACTTCCCGCTCACCAATCCGCTCGTGCTGGAAAAGACGATCGAGACGCGCGGGCAGAATCTGTTGAAGGGCATGGAGCATCTGCTCGCCGATCTCGGCCGTGGCCAGTTGACGCATACCGATCCGACCGCATTCGAGATCGGCCGCAACATCGCCAGCACGCCGGGCAAGGTCATCAAGGAGACGCCGCTCTACCAGCTGATCCAATATGCACCGACGACGAAGACGGTGCTGGCCACTCCGCTGCTGATCTTCCCGCCCTGGATCAACCGCTTCTACATTCTCGATCTCAATCCGCAGAAAAGCTTCATCCGCTGGGCGGTCGAACAGGGGCTGACCGTGTTCGTCGTCTCGTGGAAGTCGGCGGACGCGTCGCTGATCGACATCACGATGGACGATTATGTCGTGCGCGGGCAGATCGACGCGATCGAGACCGTCCGCGCGCTGCTCGGCCAGCCGCAGGTGCATGTCATCGGCTATTGCGTGGCCGGCACCGCGCTTGCCTGCACGCTGGCGCTGCTCACCGAACGCGGTCAGGCGGATCATGTCGCCTCCGCCACCTTCTTCACCGCGCAGGTCGATTTCGAACAGGCCGGCGACCTGAAGGTGTTCATCGACGACGAACAGCTCCAGATGCTGGAGCAACTCTCTTCGGACACCGGCTATCTCGATGGACGCTACATGGCGCTCACCTTCAACCTGCTGCGCGGGCGGGATCTGATCTGGAACTATGTCGTCGACAATTATCTGCTGGGTCAGGACTATGCGCCGTTCGACCTGCTCCACTGGAACGCCGACACCACCAACCTGCCCGCCAAATGGCATCAGGCCTATCTCGCGGATCTGTACCGCGACAACAAGCTGGCCAAGGGCGACTATGTGATCGACGGCACCCGCATCGACCTGTCCGTCATTAATACGCCGGCCTATGTGCAGGCCGGCAAGGACGATCATATCGCGCCGGTCGGCAGCGTGTACAAACTGACCCGCCATCTGTCCGGCCCGGTCCGCTTCGTACTGGCGGGGTCCGGGCATATCGCCGGGGTCGTCAACCCGCCGGCCGCCGGCAAATATCACTATGCGATCAACGAGGCCAAGGCGGAGACGCTGGAGGAATTCGTCGCCGGCGCGGTCGAGACGAAGGGAAGCTGGTGGCCGGACTGGTTCACCTGGATTCGCACGCAGGACGCGAACACCGTTCCCGCCACGCGCGCCCGCATTCCGGGCAAGGGATCCTTGCGGGCGATCGAGGACGCGCCCGGCCGCTATGTCCGGTTGCGGTGATCGGATCCCCCTACGGAATAAGCCAAATCTCTTTCATGCTGCACTGCACAAAAATGTCTTGAAACCGCCATCTGCCGGGGGTAGAGGGACACTCGAATAGTGCAGAGGAGTGTATGATGGCGGTCCCGGCAAAGCCGCAGTCGCGGCGTAACAAGCCTGCGCCTGCAATCTTCGCGAACCCGTCGGCAGAACCGACGCCGTTCGTGTCGGGTGCGGCGACCTTCGCTGAACCTGCGGCCACCGTCGCGGTCATGACCGATCCCGTCGCCGTCGAGGCCGCGATCGAACAGATCGCGGTTCCCGTGGCAGAGACCCACGCCGAAATCGTCGAAGCCACCACCGACGCCGCCTCCGAAACGCTCGAAAGCGTCACGGAAACGGCTGAAGCGACGACGACGCAGGCAACCGAAATCGTGGCCGACGCCACCGTTCTCGGCGCGCGGACCCTGGAAACGGCCGCCGCGCACATTCCCGAAACCGACACCGTTTCCACTTTCTCGAAAGGATTGTTTCCCATGGCGACCGCATTCGACACGACCAAGGCCCAGGACATGATGGGTGACATCTCCACGCGCGCAAAGGGCGCGATGGAAAAGAGCGTCAAGTTCGCCGAGGAAATGACCGAATTCACCAAGGGCAATGTCGAGGCGATCGTCGCGTCCAGCCGCGTCGCCGCCAAGGGCATCGAATCGATGGCGCAGGACGCCGCCGAAACCGCCAAGTCCGGCTTCGAACAGGCCCAGACCGCGCTGAAGAGTTTCACGCAGGTCAAGTCGCCGACCGAGCTGTTCCAGCTTCAGTCCGACTATGCCAAGACCGCGTTCGACCAGCTCGTCGCCAACGCTTCGAAGGCGTCGGAACAGATGATGAAGCTGATGGGCGACGTCGCACAGCCGCTGTCCAACCGCTATGCGCTCGCATCGGAAAAGGTGAAGTCGGCAGCGCTCTGAGCGTCCGCTTCTGGTGACCAGCGACGGCCGCTCCCGGCAACGGGGGCGGCCGTTTCCTGTGTTGGCTCTTGCCCTGTCCATCCGCTTTCCCATATCGTCGCCATGTCCAGATCGATGAGTCCGCCGATGCTTTCCGAAGCCGTTCCTCCCTACGCCATGGCCGACCGCAACGACGCCGATGGCGACGACGACACCGGTTCGGGCCTAGCCACGCGCACGCTGACCCGCACCAAAAAGCCTTCGCCTTACAAGGTGTTGATGCTCAACGACGATTATACGCCGATGGAATTCGTCGTGCTGTGTCTCCAGCGCTTCTTCCGCATGGGAATGGAAGATGCGACTCGGGTGATGCTGCATGTCCACCAGCGCGGCGTCGGCGTCTGCGGCGTCTTCAGCTACGAAGTCGCGGAAACCAAGGTTTCTCAGGTCATCGATTTCGCGCGCGAAAACCAGCATCCGCTCCAGTGCACGCTGGAAAAGGCCTGACCCTTTCGGCCCGACCGACCGCAAGCGTCGGAATTTGCGCGCTTCCGCCTGATGCCCCGTGTCGATCCGGCTCCGGCGCGCGCCCGATCGATTCCATCCGGCCCGTGATGCCGGGCAGGTTGAACGCCCGGCCCGTCGCCCCGCATCTTGGCCTCTCCGTCAAAGCAGGTTAGGCGCTGTCGCATGGACAGGATCATCATCCGCGGCGGCAATCGCCTCTCGGGCCGCGTGCCCATTTCCGGCGCGAAGAATGCCGCGCTCACGCTCATGCCCTGCGCATTGCTCACCGACGAACCGTTGATGCTGCGCAATCTGCCACGGCTCGCCGATGTCGACGGCTTCGGCCATCTGCTCAACGAACTGGGCGCGTCCACGCAGGTTGCGGGCGCACGCGGTTCGGAATTCGGGCGGATCATGACGTTGCACGCGCAACGCCTCGCCTCCACCGTCGCCCCCTATGACATCGTGCGCAAGATGCGCGCATCGATCCTCGTACTCGGCCCGTTGCTGGCGCGCGCGGGGGAAGCCACCGTCTCGCTTCCCGGCGGCTGCGCCATCGGCAACCGGCCGATCGATCTCCATCTTCGTGCGCTGGAAGCGCTGGGGGCCGAAATCGAAATCGCCGCCGGCTATGTGAAGGCGACCGCGCCCGATGGCGGCCTGCGCGGCGGGCAATATCGTTTCCCCGTCGTCTCGGTCGGCGCGACCGAGAATGTCCTGATGGCCGCCGCGCTGGCCTCCGGCGAAAGCGTCATCGACAATGCCGCGCGCGAACCTGAAATTGCGGATCTGTGCCGCTGCCTCGTCGCCATGGGTGCGGAAATCGAAGGGATCGGCACCGAACGCCTCGTCGTTCACGGCAAGCCACGGCTGCACGGCGCGACGCATGAGGTGATGCCCGACCGGATCGAAGCCGGCTCCTATGCCTGCGCCGCTGCCATCACCGGCGGCAGTCTCGATCTGGTCGGCGCGCGCACCGCCGACATGGTCGCCATCCTCGACGGCCTGCGCGAAGCCGGCGTCTCGGTGACCGAAACCCCCGATGCCCTGCGGATCGAGGCGCCCGACAAACTCCGTGCGCTCACCGTCTCCACCGCCCCCTTCCCCGCCTTCCCCACCGACATGCAGGCGCAATTCATGGCGATGCTGGCGCTCGCGGACGGCGCCAGCGTGCTGACCGAGTCGATCTTCGAAAATCGCTACATGCACGTGCCGGAACTGGCGCGGATGGGTGCGGACATCCTCGTGCAGGGCCGCACCGCCATCGTGCGCGGCGTCCCCCGCCTCGTCGGGGCCGAAGTGATGGCGACCGATCTGCGCGCCTCGATGAGCCTCGTGCTCGCTGGTCTGGCGGCGGAGGGCGAAACCCGCGTTCACCGCATCTATCATCTCGACCGCGGCTATGAACGGCTCGAGGACAAGCTGGCCGCGGTCGGTGCGGAGATCGAACGCGCCGGCGGCGACTGATCCCGCGTCCTGCGCGGCTTAGCTGGCGCGCATCATGGCCAGGAAATGCCCGACCGCGCCGCGGAGCTGCGCGCCATGGCTGGTCAGTTCCTCGGCCATGACCTGCATCTGCCCCGCATGGGACAGCGACGATTCGGCTTCGGTGCCGACCTCGGCGAAGATCGCCGCCATCGTGCGGGAGGCATCGCGTGCGGCGTCGGCGCTTTCGGCCACATGGTCGATCACGCCGCGCTGCGCCGCCGCGGTCGCATCCACCGACGCGGTGAGATGGTCCACCGTCGCCACCGCATCCCGCATCGCCGCCTGACCGTCCGCCACTTCGTCCACCATCGACAGGATCGCGGCAATCCGGCCACCAATCTCCCCCACCGCCATCTTCGTCTGCCCGGCCAGCGCCTTCACCTCCCCCGCCACCACCGCGAAGCCACGCCCGGCATCGCCTGCGCGCGCTGCCTCGATCGTGGCGTTCAGCGCCAGCCGGTTGACCTTCGTCGCGACCGACTGGATCAGCGCCAGCATCGTATCGATCGACCGCGCGGCATGGCTCAGGTCATCCATCCGCATCGTCGTGGCGGAGGCGGTGACCAGCGCGTCGCCGGTCATCATCCGCACATCGCCGCTTTCCCGGTGCAGGCGGCCCAGCGTCTCCACCAATCCGCGCGTCTCCTGCGCCAGCGTATCGATTTCGCGGTCCGTCCGCCCGACCGTGCCGGACAAGGCCGTCACCCGTTCGGTACTGCGGATCGCCCGGCCGGATGCCGTCTTCGCCGCGTCCAAAATGCGTGTCCCGATCTGCGTCATCAGATCCGCCAGCACGGCGGCATCCCGTTCGAACCCGGCGGCGGCCGCATTCATGCGGTCGAGCCGCGCCGCCTGCCGTTCGGACCAGGCACGTTCCCGCACCGTGGCGATGCGGATGAGCATCCGGTTGGACACCACACCCACCGGTTGCCCATCGCGCGTCAGGATCATGCCGTCATCCGTATCCGCCGCCCCATAGGCTTGCAGGATCGCGCCGGCCCCCGCCGCGACATCCGCCATCGGGCAGGGGCGCATCAGCGTATCCACCGTCGCCGCATAGGCCGGATTGCCGAGCAGCGCATAACCGAACGGATTGAACAACAGCCGCCGCAAATCCCGCTCGAACACCGCGCCGATCACCCGGCCGGCTTCGTCCACCAGCGGCACGACGCCGCTGTCGGGCCGATCCCGGAAATGATCGATCGCCGCGAATAGCGGCATCCCGCTGACCACGCGCGCCCCCTCGCTGCCGGGCAGGATCCAGCGTTGCGGCGTGCTGGTCAGTTCATCCGGGCGGAAGGCGTCAGGCATGACCCTCGATTAGACCAATGGCATAAAGGCGGGGTAACGATCGCGTGAAAGTTCGATGACGGTCCTCCTGCCCCGACGCTGCCGATCAGATGACCCCGTCCACCACGTGCAGCACCACCCCCACCAGCCCGCCGACGACCGTCCCGTTCACGCGGATATATTGCAGGTCGCGCCCAACGGCATTTTCCAGCCGGTCGGTGATCGTCTGCGCATCCCAGCCCCGGATCGTCTCGGACACCAGCTTCACGATCTGGTCGCCATAGGTCGCCACCGCGCCGACCGCCGCCCGCCGGACAAAGCTGTTGATCGTCTTGCCCAGCCGCGCATCCTGCTGCAACGTCCCGCCCAATTGGCGCAGCATCTCGCCCAGTTTGCCGGCAAAGGCCGCGTCCGGGTTCCGCGCCGCGCGCAACAGGCCCGCCCGCGCGCTTTCCCACAGCCCGTCGATCCACGCCGCCACCGCCGGATTGGCGAGCAACTCGTCCCGGATGCGGTCGACCCGCGCCTGCATCTCCGGATCGCGTTGCAGATCCCAGGCAAGCTGCGCCAGCCCTTCCTCCGCCTTGATCCGCAACGGATGATCCGGGTCGGACGCCATATCGTCGAGCAGCTTGTACAGCCCGTCGATCACCGCCTGCCCGATCCGCTCGTCCAGCCCGGTCCAGCGCAGGATCGATCCCGACCGCTGGCTGACCATCGCCCGCACCGTCTCCTCATTGCGGAGCAACATGCGGCTCCCCCACGAGATCAGCGCATCCAGCACCGGCAGATGGCGCTTGTTCTGCATGGCGGAGGCCAGCGCCCGCCCGATCAGCGGCGCAGCGTCCAACGCGCGCAGCCGTCCGACGATCGCACTCTTCGCCATCCCGCCCAGCCGATCCTGATCCAGCGATTCGAGGATATTGGCCACCAGCCGCGAGGCCCCGGCGCGCATCCGGCCACCACCGCTCGGCGTCGACAGGAAGCGTCCGGCGGCGGCCGCCACGTCCATCCGCCGCATCCGCCGCGCCACCACGCGCGGCGTCAGAAAATTATCCTTTAGGAACATGGCCAGCGTCACGCCGATCCGGTCCTTGTTGCGCGGGATGATGGCGGTGTGCGGGATCGGCAGCCCCAATGGATGCCGGAACAAGGCAGTCACAGCGAACCAGTCGGCCAGCCCGCCCACCATCGCCGCCTCCGCAAAGGCGCGGACGAAGCCCCAGGCCGGATGGCGCGGCTCCATCGCGCGCGACAAGGCGAACAGCGCCGCCATCAGCACCAACAGTCCGGTGGCGACGATCCGCATCCGGCGCGGCCCTCCCCCGTTCGGAGTCGTGGCGGCAATGCGAATGGGCGGCATCATTCCCCTAGAATGACCGCCGCCCATCTTGGTTCAATCTCTTTCACGCAACCATGCGGAGAAAGCTATTCCGCCGGCTGCACCCTGTCGCCCGCGGGACCGACCCGATCCTCGCCGCCATTGGTCAGCGTCCGCCGCATCCACGGCCCGACCCGCCGTTCGAACCCGTCCGCCAGGCTGAACCCGGCCGGCACGATCAGCAGCGTAAGCAATGTCGACGCGATCAGCCCGCCGATCACCACCACCGCCATCGGCTGGTTGAAACTGCCGTCCCCGCCGATCGACAGCGCGACCGGTATCATCCCCGCCACCATCGCGACGGTCGTCATCACGATCGGCTGCGCGCGCTTGTGCCCGGCCTCGATGATCGCCTCCCATTTCGGCACGCCCCGGCCCATCTCCTCGATCGCGAAATCGATCAGCAGGATCGAATTCTTGGCGACGATGCCCAGCAACATCAGCAACCCGATCAGCACCGGCAACGACACCGCCATCCCCGCCATGTGCAGCGCGATGCCCCCACCCAGCGGGGCGAGCAGCAGCGAACCGAGATTGACGAAGGGCGGCACCACCCGCTTGTAGAGCAGGATCAGCACCGCCAGCACCAGCAGCACCCCCGCCAGCACCGCGATGATGAAGTTGCGGATCATCTCCTCCTGCCACTTGCTCTGGCCGGAGGCGACATATTCCACCCCGGCCGGCAGGCTCTTCATCTCGGGCAGCGCCATCACCTTGGCACGTTCCTCGCCACTGATCGCACCCGGCGCCAGATCCGCGCCGATCAGCAGGCGTCGCACCTGATTCTGGCGACGGATCTGCGACGGCCCTTCGCCGAAGCCGATATCGGCCACCACCGACAACGGCACCGATCCGCCGGTCACCGTCGGCACCGGCAGGTTGCGGATCGTCGACAGGCTGCGGCGCGATCCCTCGTCGATCGCCACCCGGATCGGAATCTGGCGATCGGACAGTGAGAATTTCGCCACATTCTGGTCGATGTCGCCCAGCGTCGCGATCCGGATCGTCGTCGACAGCGCCTGCGTCGTTACGCCCAGATCGGCGGCGAGATCGAATTTCGGCCGGATCACGATTTCCGGCCGCGGCAGATCGCCCTCGGTCCGCGGCGCGCGGATATTGGGCAGCCGCGCCATGCCGGCCACCACCTTCTGCGCGGCGGCTTCCAGCTTCACCGGATCGTCGCTCGCCAGCATGATCGACACGTCACGCCCGGCCCCGCCGCCATCCTGCGACTGGAAATTGATCCGCGCATCGGGAATGTCGCGCAATGTCGGCTGCAATTGCCGTTCGAACTCGGTGCTGCTCCGCGCCCGGTCTTTCTTCAGCGTGATGAGCATCCGCGCAGTGCCGACATTGATGCTGTTATAGGCGGACTGCACCTCGGGCTGCGCCTCGATCACCTTCGCCACGCGGTCGGCCACGGCTTCGGTCTGCTGCAACGTCGCGCCGGGCGCCAGCTGGATGCGAACCTGGCTGTAATCCTGATCCATCGTCGGCTGGAAGGTGAAGGGCAGGGTCGAAAAGACGAAGATCGTCGCGGCGAAGGCCAGCCCGCCAATCCCCATCGTCCACCAGCGATTGCGCAGCGTCCATTGCAGCACGCGCACATAGCCGCGCATCGCGGGTCCATCGACATGGACATGGTCCGGATGCGGCCGCAGGAAATAGGCCGCGATCATCGGCGTCACCAGTCGCGCGACCATCAGGCTCATCAGCACCGCGACGACCACGGTGAACCCGAAATTCTTGAAGAACTGCCCGGCAATGCCCGGCATCACGCTGACCGGGAAGAACACCGCGACGATGGAGAAGGTAGTCGCCACCACTGCCAGCCCGATTTCGTCGGCCGCGTCGATCGAGGCCTGCCATACGCTTTTGCCCATGCGGATATGCCGCACGATATTCTCGATCTCCACGATCGCGTCATCGACCAGCACGCCCGCCACCAGACTCAGCGCCAGCAGGGTCATGCTGTTCAGCGTGAACCCGATCAGGTCCATCGCCCAGAAGGTCGGGATCGCCGACAGCGGGATCGCCAGCGCGGAGATCAGCGTCGCGCGCCAGTCGCGCAGGAACAGGAACACCACGATCACCGCCAGCACCGCGCCCTCGATCATCGCATGGATCGCGGCCTTGTACTGGCCCTTGGTGTAATCGACGCTGGTATAGAGCTGGCGGAACCGGATGCCCGGATTCTCCTTGGTCAGCCGGTCGATCGCCGCCGTCGCCTCGGCATAGACGGTGACGTCGGAGAAACCCTTCGCCTTGAAGAAGTCGAAACTGACGACCTCGCGCCCGTTCATCTTCGCCAGCTTGCGCTGTTCGGCATAACCGTCGCGCACCGTCGCGATGTCGGCCAGCTTGATCGTGCGGCCGTTCGCGACCGAAATCTGCTTCTGCCCCAGCGCATAGGCATCCTGCGCATTGCCCAGAATGCGGACGGACTGCTCCGTCCCGGCAATCTCCGCCCGGCCGCCCGCCGCGTTCAGGTTGGTCGATCGCAACTGGTTGTTGATCTGGCTGGTGGTGACGCCCTGCGCCTGCATCTTGGCCGGATCCAGAATGACACGGATCTCGCGGCTCACCCCGCCGCCGCGCTCCACCGACGCCATGCCGCTCACGCCCAGCAGGCGCTTGGCCACCTGATTGTCGACGAACCAGCTCAACTGTTCCAGCGTCATGTCGGTGGCTTCCACCGAATAGGACGCGATCGGATCACCATCGATGTCGACGCGCGTAATCTGCGGTTCGAGAATGCCTTCGGGCAGATCACTACGGATCCGCGACACCGCTTCGCGCACGTCGGTCACGGCGCGGTCCACCGGCGTTTCCAGCGTGAACTGGACGAAGGTGGTCGTCGAACCTTCGGTCACGGTCGATTGCAATTCGTCGACGCCGTTGATCCCACGGATCGCGGCTTCCACGCGCTGCGTCACTTGCGTTTCCAGCTCGGTCGGCGCGGCGCCCGGCTGCACCACCGTCACCGTCGCGCCGGGAAAGCTGATGTCGGGCTGGTTGTTCACGTCCATCCGCATGAACGAGATGATCCCCGCCAGCGTCAACGCCGCGAAGAGCACCATGGCGGGGATCGGGTTGCGGATCGACCAGGCGGAGATGTTGCGCATGTCGGAAAGACCTTTCAGCGCGCGGCGGCGGCGGCGATGCGCGTGGGCACCACCACATCGCCGGGGTTCAGGAACGCACCGGCGGACACCACCACGCGTTCCGTGCCGTCCAGACCCGACTGGATCGAAACGCCATTGTCGGAAACCTGACCCGTCTTGATCGGCCGGCGCACCACCTTGTTGCCGGCATCCACCACATAGACGAAATTGCCCTCATCACCGCTCAGCACGGCCGACTGCGGCAGCATCGGCAAATCCACCGCGCCGCTGGTGATGACCGCGCTGGCGAACCCGCCGGGCCGCAGCGCCGCATCATAGGGCACCGCGATCCGCACCACGCCCTGCCGCGATGTCGGGTCGATGATCGGCGACATCTGCCAGATCCGGCCCGCATAGCTGCGCGTCGATCCCACCGGCGTCACCTGCGCCGGGCGACCGACCGACAGCCGCGCCAGATCCTGCTCCGCCAGCCGCGCCTGCATTTCCATTTCGCCGTCGCGCGCGATGCGGAACAGCGCGGGGCTGCCGCTGCTGACGATCTGCCCGGCTTCCACCGCGCGCGTCAGCACCAACCCCGCCGCCGGCGCGCGCACATCCAACCGCCCGATCAGCGCGTTCGATTCGCTCAACTGCGCACGCGCCACCGCGACCCGCGCATTGGCGGCATCCCGCGTCGCCACCCGGCTGTCCAGATCCGCCTTCGAAACGAAGCCACGCCCCACCAGGCTGCGCGCCCGATCCAGATTGGATTGCGCCAGCGCCGCATCCGCCTGCGCCACCGCGATCGATGCGCGCAACTGGCTCGCCTGCTGCGCCTGCACCGACCGGTCGATCACCGCCAGCGTCTGCCCCGCGCGCACCCACTGCCCCTGCTCCACCAGCACGGCGGTCACGCGTCCGCCTTCGCCCGCCACGCCCACCGGCATTTCGCGGCGTGCGGCCAACGTGCCCGTCGTCGTGATGGTCGCGGTCGACGCGCTGTGGCCCGGAACGATCACGGTCACGCGCTGCGCCGTCGCCTTGGCGGATCCGGCCGCCGCAGCAGCAGGCGCCGCCGCACCCTCGCCCTTGCCCCGCATCAGGAACAGCGCCGCCCCCGCCGCAATCACGATCAGCACCAGCGCGATGACGATCCAGCGCCGGTTCCGCGGCCGGACGCCCTCGACATCGGCGATCGCGAACGATCGGTCGCTGTTCGGGGACTGGATGTTCATCGGATCTGCGCCTCGTTTTTATCCCGGCCGATCGGTTCGACCAGCCGCTGTGTTATATGACTACATCACCCGGCTCAAGTCCGATGATTGCAGTCTTCCCCTAGCATGATTCGCGCCGCGAACAGCGTACCGCACGACGAACAGGCGATGTGTTTCGACGAACCCGTAACAATGCGCCGCGTTCAGCCGCCGTGCAGCGCGCAGCCGCCATCACGCCGTTCCGAACACAGGAGGAAACAGGATGACCGACCACCGTACCCGTATCGCGCGGTGCGCGCTGCCGATGCTGGCCTTGTGCGGCGTCGCGCTGCCCGGCCTCGCCGCGGCACAGGTCGCGCCGACGCCGGTCGCCACGCTCGCCGGCACCCGGCTCGATATCGTCGCCACCGGCGAGGTCGCCCGCGCGCCCGACATCGCCACCATCTCCGCCGGCGTGGTCACGCAGGGCACCACCGCATCCGCCGCACTGGCGGAAAATGCCACGCGCATGGCCGCCACGCTCGCCGCGCTTCGCAAGGCCGGCGTCGCGGACCGCGATCTCCAGACGGCGAACATCAATCTCAGCCCGCAATATCGCTATGGCGAGAATGTCCCGCCGGTCTTGACCGGCTATCAGGCCTCGAATCAGGTGAGCGTGCGCTTCCGCGACATCAAGCGGTCGGGCGCGATCCTCGATGCGCTGGTGCAGGCCGGCGCGAACCAGATCAACGGCCCGGCTTTGTCGCTCGACAAGCCCGCCGCGGCGCTTGACGAGGCGCGTACCTCCGCCATCGCCACCGCCCGCAAGCGGGCCGATCTCTACGCGCGCGCCACCGGCCTCGCCGTCCGCCGCATCGTCGCGATCACGGAGGAAGGCGAACAGACCGCCCAGCCGCGCCCGATGATGGTGGCGATGATGGCCCGTTCCGAAAAGTCCGCCGATACGGCGATCGAGGCGGGCGAACAGACATTGTCCGTCACCGTCCGCGTCACCTTCGAACTGCAATAAAAGACGACAGCCACGAAAAAGGCCGCCCCGGTTTCCCGGAGCGGCCTTTGTTCGGTAGCGCGACTAAACGATGTTTAGCGCACGCGCCCGCGACGAACCAGATTGACGATCGCGAGCAGGATGACGGCACCCACCAGCGACACCAGGAACGTGGTGAGGTTGAGCGGCGCGCTGTTGATCGAACCGCCGCTGACGATCAGCCCGCCGATGAAGGCGCCGACGATGCCGACGACGATGTTGAGCAGAATGCCCTGCTGCGCGTCGGTGCGCATGATGATGCTGGCCAGCCAGCCGATGACACCGCCGACGATCAACCACATGATCAAACCCATAACGACCTCCCTGAATTAACGATGACCCGTGCAGTCATTGCGTCGAGTAGGATGTTGATACGCATGGGCAACGATGCGGTTCCTACGGATCGACAGACGATCCGGTTGCGTGATGTTCGTAACCAAGCTTCGTTGGCAGCGCGATGGTCGCGCCGTCCGCCTGCAACACCAGCCCCGCGCCTGCGGAAAACCACCCGATCCGCGTGCAGGCGATGCCGACGCCCGCCGCCGCTTCGACCAAAGATAGCGCCTGCTCCGGTGCCGCCGCGATCAGCAATTCATAATCGTCGCCCGCGATGACCGCCGCCATCCGTGCGTCCCGCCCCGTACCTTCATGGGCCGTCAGGGCGGCGGACAGGGGCACCGCATCCAGATCGATCGTGACGTCGCACCCGCTCGCCGTCGCCATCCGCCCCGCATCGATCAGCAATCCGTCCGATACATCGGCGGACGCGCGCGCCAGCGGCACCAGTTTCTGTCCCGCCGCCACGCGCGGCTCCGGCCGCCGATAGGCGTCCAGCAACGCGGCCGGTTCCGTCTGTCCGGCAAGCGCCAGCGCCAGCCCCGCCCCTGCATCGCCGATCGTCCCGGTCACCCAGAGATCATCCCCGACACGCGCACCGCCCCGCGTCGGCGCGCCGCCCGCCAGCACCGATCCGATCGCGGTCAGCCCATAAGCCCGCACGCCGCCGCCCGCCGACACCGTATCCCCGCCCAGCAAGGCGATGCCATAATGCGCCGACACCGCAGCCAGCCCGTTCACGAACGCCGCATCCCATGCCGGGTCCGGCCCCAGCATATAGCCGAGCAGCATCCCTTCCGGCCGCGCGCCCTTGCCCGCCAGATCGGACAGGTTCACCGCCACCAGTTTCCACGCCACATCCGCCGGGGCATCGCCCGCCAGAAAATGCACGCCTTCCACCAGCATGTCATGCGTCAGGACAAGATTGCGCCCGGCCGGCGGCACGAACAACGCCGTATCGTCCATCAACCCACGCGCCGCCGGATCGGTCGCGACACCCTTCAACAGATCGATGAAAGCAGCCTCAGCAGACGACATCACGGCCTCCCCGGCTCCCCCGCGGACGCGGGGGTCCGGCTCGGCCCCCGAACGCTACGCCTGAAGAAGAAAACTGGATTCCCGCCTGCGCGGGGATCCGCAACATAGCCGGAAAGACTAAACCCGAACCGCCTTCGCCACCGCATCCAGCAAGCCGTTCACGAAACCCTTCTCGCGCTTGTCGTAAAACGCCGCCGCCACATCGACATATTCCGAAATCACACTGCCCGTCGGCACGTCCGGCCGCGCGATCAGCTCATAGGTGCCGGCGCGCAGGATCTGCCGCATCGGCTTGTCCAGCCGGTCGATCGACCAGCCGCTCGCCAGCTTGTCCGAAATCGCGGCATCCACCTCGTCCCGGCGCGCATCCACGCCGCGCACCAGATCATCGAAGAAATCCGCCTCGGCATCCGCATATTCGACATCGTCGACGGTCGCGCCCAACCGGTGACGATGAAATTCGTCGAGCAGCTTGGGCAGCGCGATCGTTTCCATTTCCTGTTGGTACAGCGCCTGCACCGCCGCCAGCCGCGCCGCACTGCGCGATCGCGCCCGTTCGTTCACCTTCGCCATATTCTATCTCCCCAGGCGGACCGCGACCGACGCCGCATGGGCCGGCAGCCCTTCGGCCGTCGCCAGCGTCACCGCCGCCGGGCCGATCGCGCGGATCGACCGTTCGTCGAGCGCGAGGAAGCTGGTCCGCTTCATGAAATCCAGGGCGGAAAGCCCCGAAGAAAATCGTGCGCGCCGCCCGGTGGGCAGCACATGGTTCGGCCCGGCGACATAATCGCCCACCGCCTCGGGCGTATGCCGACCCAGAAACACCGATCCGGCATGGCGCACCCGTGTGAACAGCGCGTCCGGATCGTCGGTCGCGATCTCCAGATGCTCCGGCGCCAACCGGTCGACCAACGGGATCGCCGCCGCCAGATCCGGCACCAGCACGATCGCGCCATAATCGGCCCAGCTCGCCCGCGCGACCTTCTCGGTCGCCAGCGTCCGCAACCGCGCCTCGACGGCTGCCATCACCGCATCGGCAAAGGCGGCATCATCGGTGAACAGGATCGACTGGCTCACCGGATCATGCTCCGCCTGGCTCAGCAGGTCGATGGCGATCCAGTCCGGGTCGTTCTGCGCATCGGCGATCACCACGATTTCGGACGGACCCGCCACCATGTCGATGCCGACCACGCCGTAAAGCTGCCGCTTCGCCTCCGCGACCCAAGCATTGCCTGGCCCCACGATCACGTCGGTCGCCGCGATCCGCTTCGTGCCATAGGCCAGCGCCGCGATCGCCTGCGCCCCGCCCACGCGGAACAGTTCGTCCACGCCGGCAATCTCCGCCGCCGCCAGCACCAGCGGATTCGTCTCGCCCTCCGGCGTCGGCGTCACCATCGTCAGCCGGTCCACGCCCGCCGCCCTGGCGGGCAGCGCGTTCATCAGCACCGAAGAGGGATAAGCGGCACGACCACCGGGCACATACAGCCCTGCCGCTTCCACCGGCCGCCAGCGCGCGCCAAGCCGCACGCCCTGCGCATCCACCGAGTCGCGATCCGCCGGGATCTGCGTGGCATGAAATGTCCGGATCCGGTCCGCCGCCAGTTCCAGCGCATCGCGCAGGTCATGGTCCAGCCCGTCCAGCGCCGCCTGCCGTTCCGCGCGGGGCACTTCCCACCCGGTCACATCCAGATCATGCCCGTCGAACCGTTTCGTATAGTCCGCCAGCGCGTCATCGCCCCGCGCGCGGACCTCCGCCACGATCGCAGTCACCGCGTCCCGCACATCGCTGTCCGACTCGCGCCGCGCATTCACCAGCGCGTCGAATTCCGCCGCAAAGCCCTCAGCCCCGGTGTCCAGTCGCAACGTCATGCGTCGCCCTCCGTCTCGGCAAGATCGACCGACAGGTCGACCCCGAACATGTCTTCGGTCAGGCGCGGCGCGTCCTGCACGTCATCCTGCGGCATCAGCGGCGGCGGAAAGAAGAGATCAAGCTGCTGCACGCCGGCCTCCCGCTGCGGTCCGGAAACCCTCGACCAACGCCGCGATCTGCCCGCTGCGCGTCTTGAACGCGGCACGGTTGACGATCAGCCGGGCGGACACCTCGGCAATCACTTCGACTTCCGCCAGTCCGTTTTCCACCAGCGTCCGCCCGCTCGACACCAGATCGACGATCCGGTCGGCGAGACCCAGCACCGGCGCAATCTCCATCGCGCCGTTCAGCTTCACGCATTCCGCCTGCACGCCGCGCGCTTCGAAATGGCGGCGGGTGATGTTGGGATATTTGGTGGCGACGCGGACATGGCTCCACTCGCGCGGATCGTCCCCCGCCGCCAGTGCCGCCGGTTCGGCAACCGAAAGGCGGCAATGCCCCACGCCCAGATCGACCGGCGCATAAAGCTCGGAATAATCGAACTCCATCAGCACGTCCGACCCGACGACGCCCACCTGCGCCGCGCCATGCGCCACGAAGGTCGCGACGTCGAACGCCCGCACGCGGATGATCCGCACGCCCGGATCATTGGTCGCGAACATCAGCGCGCGGCTGGCGGAGTCGGAGAAGGCCGGTTCCGGCACGATCCCGACCTGCGCCAGCATCGGCAGCACCTCTTCGAGAATCCGTCCTTTCGGAATGGCGAGCGTCACGGGTTCGATCATGTCGCGGGCCTTACGCCCCGATCCCGCCCCCCACAAGAATCTTCCCTTGGCGGCGCGGGAAAGACCGGATGGGGCCGCCCGGCGCGGCTCCATCCGGGCCGGCATCAGCCCTTCCGGCTGGTTTCGAACAGGAACCAGGCGCGCTCCTCGGCCTGATCCGTCCAGTCGTCCAAGATGCCGCTGGTCGCATTGTCCTTGGCTTCGTCGACGATATCCTTGGCCTCGCGCAGCGACGCCACCAGCGCCAGATTATCCTCGCGCAGTTCCGCCAGCATGTCGTCCGCGCTGACGAAGGACTGGTCGTTGTCTCGGATCGTCTGGTGCCGGGCGATGTCGCCGATCGACCGCAGCGTGGTATTGCCGGTCTTGCGCACGCGCTCGGCGATCGCATCGGTGGTGCCCAGGATCTGCGCCGCCTGATCGTCCAGCATCAGATGATAGTCGCGGAAATGCGGGCCAGAGACGTGCCAGTGGAAATTCTTGGTCTTCAGATACAGCGCGAAGCTGTCGGCGAGGATACCGTTCAACGCATCCGCCACGGTGCGCGCGCTGTTGGATGCGATGTCGGTCGGCGTCGCCAGTTCGGACTGCGGGGTATCGGCCATGCGAAAATCTCCTGATCTGGATCGGTTCGGGTCATCAACGATCTAGGAAGCGTCCGGTCGCGTCGCCACCGCCGGATCCGGCATTTTTTCGCCGATCCCGCCTTACAGAAGTGCCAGCGCATCCAGCGCGAAGCCCGCCCCGGCCACGATCAGCACCACCCCGATCCCGATCCGCACGGCGCGCAACGGCAGGATCGTCACGAAGCCACGCCCCAGCGCGGCCGCCGGCACCGCCGCCACGATCACGCCCGCGCTCGCCCCGATCGTCGCCAGCACCGGCGCATCGCCGCGCGCCGACAGCGCGAAGGCCAGAAACTGCGTCTTGTCACCGATCCCCGCCGCCAGCAGCACGCCGAGACTGGCCCCAAAGGCCCCGAGGCGCGGAGAAAAAGCCAGTTTGGGCGTCTTCGGACGCGCCAACGATCCGATGCCGGCCGACAGCAGCGCCAGCGCCGCCATCAGCGTCAATCCGCGAAACGGCACCAGATCATGCACCAGCACGCCACCCGCCGCGCCGATGCCGGTGCTGACGAGCGCGGCCATCGCCGCAGCGGAGAGGATCCGCCCTTCGCGTCCTGGAAAATGCAGGCACAACAGAATCACCGACAACTGGCTACGATCACCGATCTCCGCCAGCAGGCAGGCGACGAACGCACCTAGCACCGTATCCATGGCCGTCCCCGGTCCCGGCCGGGTTCAGCCGCCCATGCGCACGTTGATCGACGCAAGCACCGCATGAACCGCATTTTCGTCATTCGGCGCGCATCCACACGCCTCGCGCAGTCCGCCCAGATAAGGCCGGATCAGCGCCGCGCGCCCGTCCCGATCAATCGCCGTCGCCATCTCGGTCGCGATTCCCACGACCGTCGTCAGCCCGTGCAACCGCGCCGTCCCGCGAATCTCGCCGACGCGTTGCATCACCCGGTCCAGCGACAGGCTCGACAAATCGGCCTCCAGCGCGTTGATCCGCCCGCACAGGCGGGCCGACGCCGATTTCTCTTGATATTCCATCTGCTTGTACGCGGTGGCCATGACGTCCTCCATGCAGACGCTTCTGCGCCCGCAACCGTTAGCCGTCGATTAAGACGGGTCGGAGACAGTCCGGACACCCGTCGGACTTGACTCACGCGCCGCACTCCCCCAAAGGCACCGGCATTCAGGCGGCGGCAACGTCGCCTTTCTTTTTTCGCGTTCGCAAAGGTTTCAGGGTCATGGCAAAGCCGACCACCGTCAAGATCAAGCTCGTCAGCACCGCCGACACCGGCTTCTTCTACGTCACGAAGAAGAACCCGCGCACGCAGACCGAGAAGTTCACCTTCCGCAAATATGACCCCGTCGTGCGCAAGCATGTCGAGTTCAAAGAAGCCAAGATCAAATAATCCCGGACGGCGCCGGCACGTCCGGCGCCACCCCCGTGATTTTGCGAATGCCCCGGTCCGTCAGGATGCGGGGTGTTGCGCGTAAGCCGATATGATCGAGCAGAAGGCCATATTCAGATCAGGGCTTCGACCGATCCCACGAACCGCATGACCGAAATGGGCTTGGAGACATAGGCTTCCGCCCCCGCCGCGCGGATCCGTTCCTCGTCGCCATGCGCGGCATAGGCCGTCACGGCCATGATCGGGATCGACCGCAGGCCGGGATCCGCCTTCATCGCCGCGATCAGGTCCAGCCCGCTCACATGCGGCAACTGGATATCCATGATGACGAGGTCGGGTGCGAAGCGCCGGGCCGTCGACAACGCATCACGCCCGTCGCTGACGGGACATGCGTCATAGTCGTGCGCGCGGAGCAGGTCGCAGAACAACTTGAGGTTCAGCTCGTTGTCCTCGACAATCAGGACTTTCTTCGCCACCGGACCTCCACTGCTCACGCCGATGGAGGTAGGATATGGCGCCAAAGGTTACAATGAATGCCGATGGTGCTGCGGCGCTGGCACTGAACGCACTGGCGTGGACGCTGGGAGAATCGGGACGGGCCGATCGCCTGCTGGCGCTGACCGGCCTCACCCCGACCGACCTGCGCACCCGCGCCGATAATCCGGCCGTGCTGGGCGCGGTGCTCGGCTTCCTCGAATCGCACGAACCCGATCTGGTCGCCTGTGCCGCCGATCTCGGCGTGCGGCCCGAATCGCTGGTTCACGCCAACCATCTGCTGTCCGCATGAGCCGCCCGCTGCTCATCACCGATTGCGACGAAGTCCTGTTGCACATGGTCACTCATTTCGGTGCTTGGCTGGACGAAGCGCACCAGCTCGATTTCCGCCCCGATGGGGGCCATTTCACGCAAAGCACGCGTCGGCGCGACGGCACGCTCTTCCCGGACGAAGCGCTGTGGCCGCTGCTCAACGGCTTCTTCGAAACGCAGATGCACCGCCAGACCCTGGTCCCCCACGCCGCCGAAGCGCTGGCGGCGATCGCCGAAGTCGCCGACATCGTCATCCTGACCAACATCGTGCAGGATTGGCATTCCGGCCGCGTCGCGCAACTCGCCGCGCACGGCATCCGCCACCGCGTCCTCTGCAACCAGGGCGGCAAGGGCGCGCCGGCCCGCCTCCTGCTGGAAGAATTCAAGCCGTCCGCGGCGGTCTTCGTCGATGATCTCGCCACCCATCATGCCTCGCTCGCCGCCCATGCGCCGGAAGTGTGGCGGCTCCACATGGTGTCCGAACCCGCGCTCGCGCCCGATGTCCCCCCCGCGCCCGATGCCGATGCCCGCATCGACGACTGGCGCGACGCGCAGGACTGGATCCTCCGCAAATTCGCCGAAGGACCGCGCCGATCGTCCTGACCCCGCATGGGCGGTGGCGGCGGCGCGCGAAGAACCCTTGACCCCGCCCCGCCCCCATCCGAAAGAACAGGCATGAGCATCGATACCCGCCTCGCCGAACTCGGCATCACCCTTCCCGAAGCCGCAGCGCCCGTCGCTGCCTATGTGCCCGCGGTGGAGGCCGGCGGCCTGCTCCATCTCTCGGGCCAGCTTCCCTTCGACGACGGCCAGTTGATGACCGGCTATGTCGGCGGCGATCGTGACGCCGATTATGGCCGCAAGGCCGCCGAACGCTGCGCTGTCATGGTGCTGGCGCAGGTGAAGAAGGCGCTCGGCTCGCTCGACCGGGTCGAACGCATCGTCAAGCTGGGCGTGTTCGTGTCGTCCGATCCCGCCTTCACCGGCCAGCCCGCCGTCGCCAACGGCGCGTCGGAACTGATGGTGTTAGTGTTCGGCGATGCCGGCAAACATGCGCGGTCGGCGGTCGGCGTTCCCGTCCTGCCGCTGGGTGCGGTGGTCGAGGTCGACGCCGTCATCGCCATCCGCGCAGCCTGATCCAGCGGCGGTGCCGCGTCCAGATCCAGCGCGCACCGCCTTTCTGAAGGCGCAGCCCTTCGCGCATCGCGGGCTGCATGGCGATGGCCGCGTGGAAAATAGCCGCGCTGCCTTCGTCGCGGCGATTACCGCGGGCTATGGCATCGAATGCGATGTGCAGGTCAGCCGCGATGGCGAGGCGTTCGTCTTCCACGATGCCGATCTTGACCGGCTGACCAACGAAACCGGCCCCGTCGCCGCCCGCAGCGCACAGACGCTGGACGGCATCCTGCTTGCCGGCACGGATGAGACGATCCCGACCTTGTTCCAGCTTCTCGCCCGCACGCTCGGCCGCGTCCCCGTGCTGATCGAGTTGAAGACACCGGTGCGCGATTTCACGCCGCTCTGCCGCGCCGTCGCGCGCGAACTGGACGGGTATCGCGGCCCGGTCGCCATCATGGCCTTCCATCCCGGCGTCGTCCGCTGGTTCCGCCTCCACGCGCCGGAGATCGTCCGCGGGCTGGTCGTCACCGAACAGGATCGCACCGGCCTGTGGCATCGCCTGCTGCGCACCCTTGCGCTCTGGCGTGCGCGTCCCGACTTTCTGGCCTATGATGTTCGCAGCCTTCCCAGTGCCTTCGCCGCGCGTGCCCGCCGCTACGGGCTTCCCGTCTTGACCTGGACGGTGCGGGACGCCGCCGCCGAACGGCGCGCCTTCGCCCATGCGGACGAGGTGATCTTCGAAGGCGTGCATCGGTGAGCGATCTCGTCGCGCGCATGGCCGGCGGGCTGGCGGACTTTACCGCCGCCGATTGGGATGCCTGCGCCGGCACCGACAATCCCTTCGTCGGCCACGCCTTCCTCTCCGCACTGGAAGATTCGGGCTGCGCGCAACCCCGCACCGGCTGGCAACCCGTACCGATCGCGATCGACGGTCCCGATGGCCGCCCCGCCGGCATCGTCCCGGCCTATGCCAAAAGCCACAGCCAGGGCGAATATGTGTTCGATCATGGCTGGGCCGATGCGTTCGAGCGCGCGGGCGGGCAATATTATCCCAAGCTCCAGATCGCGGTGCCGTTCAGCCCCGTCCCCGGCCCGCGCCTGCTGACCGCCGATCCCGCCCTGCGTGCCCCGTTGCTGTCGGCGGTGGAGGCCGTCGTCGACCGGCTCGGCCTGTCCTCCGCCCACGCCACCTTCATCGCCGAAGACGAGCTTCCCGCCTTCGAAGCCGCAGGCTGGCTGATCCGCGCCGATCGCCAGTTTCACTGGACCAATGACGGTTATGGCAATTTCGACGATTTCCTCGCCGCGCTGGCCAGCCGCAAGCGCAAGGCGATCCGCAAGGAACGCGCCGCTGCGGTCGTCGGGCTGGAGATCGTCCATCTGACCGGCGCGGCGATCACCGAAGCGCATTGGGATGCCTTCTGGCTCTTCTATCAGGATACCGGCGCGCGCAAATGGGGCCGCCCCTATCTCAACCGTCGCTTCTTCAGCCTTTTGTCCGAACGGTTGGGTGACCGGGTGCTACTGATGCTCGCGCTGCGCGATGGCGTGCCGATCGCGGGCGCGCTCAATCTGATCGGCGCGGATACGCTCTATGGCCGCTATTGGGGATCGACTGAAGACGTCCCGTTCCTGCATTTCGAACTTTGCTATTATCAGGCGATCGACGCGGCCATCGCACGCGGTCTCGCGCGCGTAGAAGCCGGCGCGCAGGGATCACACAAGCTGGCGCGGGGCTATAGCCCGACCGTCACCTGGTCCGCGCACCATATTCCCGATCCCGGCTTCCGCCGTGCGGTCGCGCAATATCTGGAGGCCGAACGGGCCGCCGTGGCGGAGGATATCGAGGCGCTCGACGAAATGACCCCGTTCAAGCGGGGGTGACACCGTCCGCGATGTTGCTTGATTCAGGCCGCCTGCCGCATCGTCGCATACAGCCACGCCCGCGCCGCCTTCTGCGCCACGCCGATCTCGCGCGCGGTCATGTCCTCAGCGATTTCCGCCCGGCATTCCTGCCCGCGCTCGCATCCGCCCAGTGCCGCCAGATTGAACCATTTATGTGCTTCGACCAGATCGACGTCGATCCCGCCGCTGCCGGATGAATATGCCATTCCCAGATCAAAATAGGCGTCGACGTCACCGCGTACCGCATCGGCAAGCCGGCTTTCGATCAGGAAGGCCGCGGCCTTCAGGCTGTGTCCCATGTCCCATTCCCTGTGTGACGAAATCGTCAGGACTGGGAACATGAGGTCGAATCAGACAAGGAATGGTTAACGACGGCGGCAAAATGACTCTGTTTCAATCCCTTGCCGGCACCGGCAGATTGTCGATCAGCCGCGTCGTCCCCAGCCGTGCCGCCGCCAGCAACCGTCCGTCGCGCGCGCCCATCCGATCGATCGGTGCCAGCGTTTCGGCGTCGCACAGCGCGACATAATCGACGCTGGCGAACCCCGCCTCCATCAGCCGCCGTTCCGCCATCGCCAGCGCCGCCGGCACGTCGTCGCCGCGCGCGATCGCCGCCGCCGCCTCGCCCAGCGCGCGCGGCATCGCCCGCGCCATCGCGCGCTGTTCGGGGTCGAGATAGGCATTGCGGGACGATCGGGCGAGGCCGTCATCCTCACGCTCGGTCGGCACGCCCTCGATCACGACGTCCACGTCCAGATCCGTCACCATCCGCCGCACCACGGCCAGTTGCTGCCAGTCCTTCTCGCCGAACAATGCGGTGTCGGGCGTCACTTGGTTGAGCAATTTGGCGACCACCGTCGCCACCCCGTCGAAATGGCCGGGCCGCGTCGCACCGCACAGCCCTTCGCTGACCCCGCGCACGCTGATCGCGCTGGCGAAACCCTCGGGATACATTTCGGCCACGTCCGGCGCCCACAGCAGATCGGCCTTGCCCTCGTCCAGCAGCGCGGCGTCGCTCGCCTCGCGCCGTGGATAGGCGGCCAGATCCTCGTTCGGCCCGAACTGGGTCGGGTTGACGAAGATCGACACCACCACCCGGTCCGCCCGCCGCCGCGCCGCCGCGACCAGCGCCATATGGCCGGCATGGAGCGCACCCATGGTCGGCACCAGCGCGATGCGTTCGCCGGCCGCACGCCAACCGCGCACGATCGGGCGCAGGTCGGCAAGGCTACGAATGATTTGCACGATGAATCGGGCTCCGATAGGGCTAGTCAGTGTCCTCTTGGGGGGCGCGACCGGCGGAATCAAGGGGGCGGGCTTACCCGCAAACGGCTTTGCAGACAGCGCATCTCATCGTCTTCGCCAATGAAAAGGGCGGCTCGGGCAAATCGACCACGGCGGTCCATACCGCGGTCGCGCTCGCCGCGGCGGGGCGGCGCGTCGCCACCATTGACCTCGATCATCGCCAGCGCACGCTGGGCCGCTATCTCGAAAACCGCACCGCCACCATGAAGCGCGAGGGGTTCGACCTGCCACTGCCCCATTATGAGACATTGGAACCGGGAAAGGGGCCACAGGTCGGCGAACGGATCGATGCCTTGCGCGGCGACTATGACATCATCGTCGTCGATACGCCCGGCCGCGACGACGGCCCCGCCCGCGCCGCCATCGAACGCGCCGATACCCTGGTCACCCCGATCAACGACAGCTTCATCGATCTGGACCTGATCGGGCAGGTCGATCCCGACACCTACCGCATCAAGCGCCCCAGCTTTTATGCCGAAATCGTGTGGGACGCGCGCAAGGTGCGGGCCAAGACCGATGGCGGCACCGTCGACTGGGTCGTCCTGCGCAACCGGTTGCAGCATATCGAGGCGCGCAACATGAAACGCGTCGCCTCCGCGCTCGCCGAACTCAGCAAGCGCGTCGGCTTCCGCGTCATCCCCGGCCTGTCCGAACGCGTCATCTTCCGCGAACTCTTTCCCAAGGGCCTGACCCTGCTCGATCTGAAGGCAATCGGATCGGACGCCGGCATCGCGCATATCGCCGCGCGGCAGGAACTGCGTGAAATGATCGCCGGCCTGACCCTGCCCGATCGCAAGCCCGCCGCCGCCGATCATCATGATCGCGCCGCCTGATGGGCCTGCTTCTCCTCGTCGCCGCCGCCATCGCTTACTGGGCCTATAAGGACGGCTCGCTCAAGACGTTGCGCTATGCCGATGTCGCGGCCGGCATCGCCGCCCTGGTCGGCTTCAACCTGTTCCGCCACGGCAATGCGCTGATGGGCGCGCTGGCGCTGGGCGGCGCGGGGGCATGGCTTTGGTATCGCAACCGCATACCGGCCCGCCCCGCCATGACGGAGACGGAAGCGCTCGCCCTGCTCGAACTGCCGATCGGTGCCGACGCGGACCGCATCCGCGCCGCGCATCGCCGGCTGATCCTGCGCGTCCATCCCGATCAGGGCGGCAGCACCGATCTCGCCCGTCGCGTCAATCTCGCACGGGATACGCTGCTCGCCGTCACGCCCCCGCCGCGCGGATGACGCACCGCTTCGATCCCAATTTGCTGCGCGAATATGACATGCGCGGCGTCGTGGGCGAGACGCTTGGCCCGGACGATGCGGTCGCGGTCGGCCGCTGCTTCGGCACCATCCTGCGCCGCGCGGGCGGCACGCGCATCGCGGTCGGCTATGACGGCCGCACGCACAGCCCGCTGCTGGAAGAAGCCTTGGTCACCGGCCTCACCGCCGCCGGAGTGGACGTCGTCCGCATCGGCCTCGGCCCCACGCCGATGCTCTATTTCGCGGAGACGGTGCTGGAGGTCGATGGTGCGATCATGGTCACCGGCAGCCACAACCCCGCCCGGCATAACGGCTTCAAATTCGTGCTGCACCACCGCCCCTTCTTCGGTGCGGACATCGTCCGGCTGGGCGAACAGGCGGCGATGGGCGACTGGGAAACGGGTGCCGGCCATGTCGACAATGCCGACATTCAGGATCTCTATGTCGACCGCCTGCTCGAAGGGGCTGATGTCGCCCCACACAGGATCGGCTGGGATGCCGGCAACGGCGCCGCCGGCCCGATCGTCGACCGGCTGATCGCGCTGCTCCCCGGCCATCATGTTGTGCTCCATACGCAGGTCGATGGCCGCTTCCCCAACCATCATCCCGACCCGACCATTCCCGCCAATCTCGCCGACCTGCGGCAACGGGTGCTGGACGACGGTCTGGATTTCGGCGTCGCCTTCGACGGCGATGGCGACCGTATCGGCGCGGTCGACGGCAAAGGCCGCATCGTCCCGGCGGACCAGTTGCTCGCCGTCCTCGCCGCCCCCGTGCTGGCCGACCATCCTGGCGCCACCGTCGTCGGCGATGTGAAGATGTCGCAGGCACTGTTCGACCGGGTGACCGCGCTCGGCGGCGTCGCGGTCATGGGCAAGGCCGGCCACGCCCCCATGAAACTCAGGATGTTGGAAACCGGCGCACTGGTCGCGGGTGAAATGAGCGGTCACCTCTTCTTCGCCGACGACTATCCCGGTTATGACGACGCGCTCTACGCCGCCATCCGCCTGATCCGCGCCATCGATCGCGCCGGCACCCCGCTCGCCGCACTGGTCGATGCCCTGCCCGCCATGGTCAACACGCCCGAACTGCGCTTCCCCTGCGCGGACGATCGCAAATTCGCCGTCGTCGGGGCCATCGCGGCAAATCTCGCGGCAGAGGGCCTCGCCTTCGACACCACCGATGGCATCCGGATGCAGGATGGCGACGGCTGGTGGCTGCTGCGCGCCTCCAACACCGAACCCCTGCTGGTCGCCCGCGCGGAAGCCCCCGACCAACCCGCACTCGCCCGCCGCATCGCCGATCTCAACGCCCGGCTATCGACGGAGGGCATCGCCCCGATCGCCTGAAGCAGGACGACCTCAAGCCGAGCCGCTTAACCGGCGTATAGTCGAGAGATTCGTGGAGCGGGATGGCATCATCCGAAATGACTTGAGGCAACCGGCCATCCCGAGCGCAGTCGAGGGATTTCTTCGAGCGCAGTCGAGAAGGCTGAAGTCATCGCCCCCCAGCCGACCCGCACAGCACGGGATCAGCCGCCACCACGATCGACCCCTGCCGCAACGCCATCGCCCACAACCGGTCGCGTCGACCCACGATAATCCAAGATCCCGCCACCGGCCCCGCCGCGATCAGCCGCACGTCCCCGCCGATCGGCAACCATGTCCAGATCGATCGCGGCACGATCGGAACCACCAGCATCGGCCCCGCCACCGGTGGCAAGGTCATGACGACCCCCAGCACCGCCAGCACCAGCCCGCATTGCATCCCGAACCCGGCCCTGCCGCGGAGGAAAAATGCGAGGGAAGAGGAACGCGCCATGGCCCCGTCCCTACGCCACCAGATCCTAACGTAGCGTCAGTCGTCCTCATCGTCATAGCCGACCAGATCCAGCGCACGCGCCTTGATCTGCCGGGTCATGCACCAATGGACCAACGCATCCTCGCGCCCATGCGTCACCCACACTTCCTTCGGCGCGATCTCGGTCAGCGTCTCGGTCAGCTCGTCCCAGTCGGCATGGTCGGACAGGATCAGCGGCAATTCGATATTCTTCTGCCGCGCCCGTCCGCGCACCCGCATCCACCCCGATGCCATCGCCGTGATCGGATCGGGCAGCCGCCGCGACCAGCGATCGTTCAGCGCGCCCGGCGGCGCGACCACGATCGCGCCCTTCATGTCCGCCGCCTTCAGCCCCGCCGCCGGCACCAGTTCGCCCAGATCGACGCCATGCGCGACATACAGGTCGCATAATTTCTGCATCGCGCCGTGGATGAAGATCGGGTCACGATGCCCCCGATCGCGCGCCTCGCGGATGACCCGCTGCGCCTTCCCCAGCGCATAGGCCCCCACCAGCACGCAGCGTTCCGGATTGGCGTGCAGCGCCGCCAGCAGCTTGTCGATCTCCGCGCCAGTATCGGGGTGCCGGAACACGGGCAGCCCGAATGTCGCCTCGGTCACGAACACGTCGCACGGCACCGGCTCGAACCGCGCGCAGGTCGGGTCCGGGCGGCGCTTGTAATCGCCCGACACCACCACCCGCTCGCCCTGATAATCCATCACGATCTGCGCCGATCCCAGCACATGCCCCGCCGGCACATAGCGCACGGACACGCCGCCCACCGTCACGCTTTCGCCATAGCCGATCGCCTGACCCGTTTGCGGCCCATAGCGCACATCCATGATCGCCAGCGTCTCCGGCGTCGCCAGCACCGCGCCATGCCCACCGCGCGCATGATCGGCATGACCATGCGTCACCCACGCCCGCGCCACCGGCTCGGACGGATCGATCCACGCATCGGCGGCGGGAATATAGATGCCGGTCGGATGCGGTTCGACCCAGGATGCAAGGCGTGCCATCCTGCGGATATGGGACAGAATGTCCGATCTTCCACCCGTTGACGCCCCCGCTCCCCGCGCCGACAAGCCACCGTATGAGCAACGCCGCCATCGCCGCCTGGATCATCATCCCCTTCCTGACCGGAATGCTGATGCTCTGGTCCATCCTCCGCCGCCGGGATCGCGGGGAATAAGGACGATCCGCCCCAACGCCTCTTCGTTCCCCGGCGCAAGCCGGGGCCTTGGTGGAGCGGTTTCACCCAGGCCCCGGCCTGCGCCGGGGCACGGCAACTTATGAAGATGTGGCAACACAAGTATTTCCTCTGCCCCCTCCCTATCTCCCTTATGTGAAGCCGCTTCCCGCCCCCCTCGCCGACTGGTTCTCCGCAAAAGGCTGGTCGCCCCGTCCTCATCAGTTGGCGATGCTCGCCGCCGCGCGCGACGGGCGGTCGGCGTTGCTCGTCGCGCCCACCGGGGCGGGCAAGACGCTGGCCGGCTTCCTGCCCAGCCTCGCCGAACTGATCGAAACCCCGACCGACGGTCTCCACACCCTCTACGTCTCGCCGCTGAAGGCGCTCGCCGTCGACGTGCAGCGCAATCTGATCGATCCGATCGCGGAGATGGACCTGCCCATCCGCGTCGAAACCCGCACCGGCGACACCCCGTCCGACCGCAAGCTGCGTCAGCGCACCAAGCCGCCGCAGATGCTGCTCACCACGCCCGAATCGCTCAGCCTGCTGCTCAGCTATCCCGATGCCCCCACCATGTTCGCGTCGCTCCGCACGATCGTGATCGACGAAGTCCATGCCTTCGCCACCGGCAAGCGCGGCGATCTGCTCTCGCTCTGCATGGCACGGCTGCAAAGGCTCAGCCCCACGCTCCGCCGCGTCGCGCTGTCCGCCACGGTCGACGATCCGGACGGCTATCGCGGCTGGCTCTCCCCGGATGGCGATATCGATGCGGTGGCGCTGGTGCAGGGCGCGCCCGGCGCACCCGCGGTCATCGACATCCTGCTGCCGCAGGACCGCATCCCATGGTCGGGCCATAGCGGCCGTTACGCCGCCAAGCAGGTGATGACCGCGATCGAGGCGCATCGCACCACGATCATCTTCTGCAACACCCGCAGCCTCGCCGAACTGATCTTTCAGGATCTCTGGTCGGAAAACGAACAGAAGTTGCCGATCGGCATCCATCATGGCTCGCTCAGCCGCGAAGCGCGCCGCAAGGTCGAGCAGGCGATGGCCGACGGCAAGCTGCGCGGATTGGTCGCCACCGCCAGCCTCGATCTCGGCGTCGACTGGGGCGATGTCGATCTGGTGATCCAGATGGGCGCGCCGAAGGGGTCGTCGCGCCTGCTCCAACGCATCGGCCGCGCCAACCACCGGCTCGACGAACCGTCCAAGGCGATCGTCGTCCCCGGCAACCGCTTCGAATATCTGGAGGCCCGCGCCGCGCTCGACGCGGTGGATGCGGGCGAACTCGATCCCGATCTCTTCCGCCCCGGCGCGCTGGACGTGCTGGCGCAGCATATCATGGCCTGCGCCTGCGCCGCGCCCTTCGCCGCCGACGATCTGTTCGCCGAACTCCGCACCAGCGCGCCCTATGCCGCCCTCCCCCGCGACACCTTCGACCGCGTGCTGGGCTTCATCGAATCCGGCGGCTACGCGCTCAAGGCCTATGACCGCTTCAAGCGGCTGACGCTCCATCCGGACGGGCTGTGGCACA
>Ga0265797_10001509_pt1 | contig 40760 bp, 36 predicted proteins | sample P2T30metagenome_FD_192433 | JGI IMG/M metagenome (GOLD analysis project Ga0265797, IMG submission 192433) | Plant litter microbial communities from East Loma Ridge, Irvine, California - P2 T30 | ecosystem: Environmental > Terrestrial > Plant litter > Unclassified | place: USA: California...
AAGTGATGCCTTCGTAAGCGCCATGCAGCACTTGGCGGCAGGCGTCGTGTTCGCCGCAGCGGCAGCCGAGATCCTGCCCCAGGTGATGCACGAAGGTTCACCGATCGCGACATTCACAGGCGGCGCGTTGGGCATAGTCGTGATGCTGTCGCTCAAAGCCCTTGAGGGTCGCGCCAGTGGACCGATCGCTATGTTGGGCGCGGTTGCAGTCGATATTCTGATCGACGGGCTTGTTCTCGGGTTGGCGTTCGTCGCTGGCGGGAAGGCTGGCGTGTTGCTGACGATCGCGTTGACGCTGGAGGTGCTGTTTCTCGGACTGACCGTGACGACCGAGCTGGGCGAGACGATCAAGTCCAAGGCGCGTATCATTGCGATTACGATGGGGATCGCGTTGTTGCTGCCGATCGGTGCGGCGATAGCGACGCCCGTTGCGACGTTTCCGCCCGTCGTCATCGCCGGGTTTCTCAGTTTCGGTCTGATGGCGCTGCTCTACCTCGTGACGGAAGAGCTGTTGGTCGAAGCGCATGAGAAGCCAGACACCCCGCTTATCAGCGCGATGTTTTTCATCGGGTTTCTGGGATTGCTCCTGATCGAGGAGTATTTGGGCTGACCGGCCGACGTGGAACGGCGTGGACCGATGATGATGACGCCGAGCTTCGTCGGCGTATCGAGGCCAGGCAGACCCAGGCGGTGATCGCGCGAGAGATGGGACGAACAATGGATGCGGTTCGGGGAAGAGCCTCAACTCTGAAGGTAACTCTACGCTCGCCGCAGCGACCGTGGCGGGACGGCGTGCCGCGGCGGGTAACGTAGCTTTGCAAATAGGGGCGGTTGCCCGCCCCTATCCAGCTTTTAGCCGTGCTTCATGCCGCCCTTGGCATGATCGCAGCAGTCCGCAGCCTTGGCTTTTGCGCCATCCTTGCAGCAGTCCGCACCGTCCTTGCAGCACGCCATGTCGGCGCAGCAATTGGCGACAGCGGCGAGTGCGCCAGTCGACAGGGTGAGGGCGAAGACAGCGCTGATGAGCTTGAACTTGGTCATGATATTCTCCGGAATTTACGTGTGATGGTGTTCAATTTCACACGGTTCTCGGAGGGGGTGTGGCCGGAGCGTATGCCATGCCTAAAAGGCCAGTCTGTGGAGCCGGCCAAGGCGATAGACGAGAAGAGGGAACCAGCCCGATATGCTCGACGGTTTCGCCGGCAACAGCAACGCACGGTATGGCGCAAGCCGACGCAGGGGCCTTTTTGATGGGAGCGCCTGGTGATTTGCTGGCGCAGCCCATCATCGCGGACGCAGCCGGAGGCGCGGCCATCGCCATCGTCTCGCAGAGCGGGCCAAGCCGGACCAGCAACATCACTGCCAGGACGAAAAACGCCATGGAATGCGATATCTTGGAGAGTGGGCGAGCCCGGCGTTTCATTGGATGCATCTAGAAGTACACTCAGTGATGCACAATGTCGCAGGAGTGTGCGTAAAACGACCGTTTGTTGAACACCGTGACAGGCCGCTTGTCGCAAAACTTAGAAGATCAGCGACAAAGGGGACGGTTTTAGCGTGCAGGCATGGTGGGAGAGTTCTGGGTGAGTTGCGCCCGACGTTGAGCGCGACGCCGGTACCACACTGTCCAGAGCCCGAGAGCGCCCATGGAGCCGTAGCCCACGAACGGGCTGGCGATCATGTAATCGTGAATGTTCAGGGCAAATACCAGACCGCAGGCAAGGGCAGACGACAGGAGCAGGCCGACGCCCCAGACCAGCGTCATCGTCGTCATGGTACGACGAAACCTGGGCGTGTCCCGTTTTGCCTCGAACGCGGCAACTTCGTCAGGCGATTTACGGGCCAGGCCAGCGCGGGCAAGCTGATAGATCAGCGGTCGGCCGATGGCGGCCGAACCAAGAAACACGAGGCCTATCAATGCCGAGACAAGGTTCTCGCGAAGCTGGAGGAATTTTGCCGATCCCCCTCCCAGCATGGCCAGCAGCGACAATCCGATACCGGCCAGGACCAGCACGGACAGGGCATCGACACGGCGCCGACGAATGAACTCGGCAAGCGACCACAGCAGGGGTGGCAGGGAGGAGGCCATCAGTGCCACCACATCGCCCGAATGCGGCGCGACGCGGTCGTAGATCAGGATCGGCAGCCCGAAGTTGATACCGGCCTCGATCGCGATGAGACCGATACGGCCACCCGATTGACGGTTCATCACAGTGGTTTCCTTCATGTTCGTGACGATCGTGTTCATTCTACCCCTCCCTGATTGATCCAGTTGCCGTGGAAGCCGGGTGGGATGCGGTGGGGCAGGCTCACGGTTGCGACTGGGTTGCCTTCAAATTCGCCTGCGTCGAGGATCACCAGTTCGGTGGTGTCGCTCGGCTCATCGATGACCAGGCCGATCAGCCATCCATCGTCCTCATCCGCATCCTGATGCGCGGGCACGAAGACGAATTCGCCTGGATGACGGCCGGTGCCGAAGTCGTGCACCTCCCGGGTGCCTGCGACCAGATCATGCTTGTAGAGGCACCCGGCGCTCTGGAAACGACGATCCGATTGGCCCCCCATGGCGTAGGCGTAGCAATATGCCTGGCCGAAGCGACGCTCATCGAGACGCGGGAACTCCTGCGGGGTTGCATCGATCGTCTGGATAGCGGTCGTCCCGGTGATGGGATCGAGCGTCCAGCGCTCCAGCCCCCGCGAGATCGCATCCGGCCCGCCAGGCTGACCGGCAAACATCGTCGGATAGGCGCAGACGTCCAGCGCGACCCTGCCATCCGGCAGGTCAAAGGCATTGGCGACGTGAAAGACATAAGCCGGGTCGACGTCACACCAGATAATGGCGTGCTGGTCGCCACCGCGTGGCATCAGTCCGACGCGGGCGCGGTGGACCGGGTTCCAGGCATAGGGCAGCGGGTGACCAGAGAGCAGCGTCGGCAGCGAGAAGGTCACCGGCAGGTCAAGGATGACGACGTAACGCGCGGTGATCGCGCAATCATGGATCATGGGACCGTGCTCGACCGCGATCGGCTCCTCTCGCACCACCTTGCCCGAACGGTCCAGAACGACGTGGCGGATCTCGTTGGGGCGACGCCCTTCGTAGCAGATGCCGTGATGCTCGCCGGTTAGTGGATCACGGTGCGGGTGCGCCGTGAACGACCCGGCGAGGGAGCCGCCAAAATCATCATAGCGTTGCTCGTCCAGCGTGTCGGATAGCTCGACCGGATAGCTGCCCCCTTCGACCAGCGCGAAGGTACGGCCGGCAAGGTCGACGACATTGGTATTCACTGTGTCACTGGGCCCACGGCGCGGCCCGGGTGCCGGCATCGTGCCGCGAATGGCTGCGTTGGCCTGCGAAGCAATCCAGCGGTTGCGATACCAGAGCGCCTTGCCATCACCGAGTGCGAGACCGTGCACCATGCCGTCGCCGGTGAACCAGTGGAATCGCGCAGGATCAGCATTCAACGCGTTCGGACCGATCCGCAGATAACGGCCGCTGAGCGCCGGCGGGATGGTGCCACGAACCTCCAGCTCGGTGAGCGTGAGCTCCTGGTTCATCGGGCGATGGATACCCGACAGGTAGTGGATGGCGGGTTCCTTCTGCCCGCGTTTCTTGTCGTCGATCTGCGCCAGAACGCTAGCCATACCCACCCCCAAATGTTTACAGTGTGAGCATAGCTGCAAAGGTAACAGTGTCAACATGGAAAAGCGGTATCACCACGGCGACTTGCGCACGGCGTTGGTCGAGGTTGGCCTGCGGCTTCTGGCCGAGCGCGCCGTCGAAGGCGTATCGCTGCGTGAGATGGCACGTGATGTCGGGGTCAGCGCGACCTCTGTCTATCGACACTTCCCGGACAAGGCGGCGCTGATGCGGGCGCTTGCCCTTGAGGGGCTGGACCGACTGGCTATCGCCCAGCAAGACGCCGCGAGAGGCAAGAACGGCACGGCGTCGTTTGCGGCGACCGGGCGGGCCTATGTGCGGTTCGCGCTGGCAAACCCTGCCCTGTTTCGTTTGATCTTCACGTCATCGGCTCAGTTGCAGGCGACCGGTGAAATCGAAGCGTTGCGAATGCTGCGTGCCAACGCTGCCGCAGGATTGCCGAGCGGCGCAGAAGCGGGTCAAGCCGAGACGAATGCCTTGCGGTCCTGGTCACTTGTCCATGGGCTTGCCATGCTGATGCTTGATGGCCAACTACCAGCTGACGACCAGCTTATCGAAACGCTCATCTCTGGATAGTTCGTTGCGCCACGGTCCGGCGTTGGACAGCAGATTGTCGCAAATTCAGTGAAATACGAGACGTCCGAAACTTAGGATATATGCGATACGCTCTCGTTCTCGTTCAAGACGGTGCTTTGATAATCGCCGCCACTTTGCTCATCAGCGCTTCCAGAGTGAATGGCTTGGTGAGCAACTCCATGCCAGGCTCGAGGTGGCCGTTCCCCACCGCCGCGTTCTCCGCAAACCCGGTAATGAAAAGTACCTTTAATCCAGGCCGAAGTGCACGGGCATGATCGGCCACCTGTCTGCCGTTCATGCCGTTCGGCAGACCGACGTCGGTAATCAGCAGCTCGATACGTGCACCGGACTGCAAGACCTTCAGACCAGCCGCCCCATCCGCTGCACCGATCACGGTATAGCCCTGCTCGTCCAGCACCTCGTCGATCAGGTGACGGATGGTAGCTTCGTCATCCACGACCAGAATCGTCTGCCCACCGGCGGCTTCTGCGGCGATACGCTGGGTTTCGGCAGCGTCGTCGACAACATCGCCATGATAGCGTGGCAGATAGATGCAGACCGTCGTGCCCTGGCCGACTTCCGAATAGATGCGGACATGGCCGCCGGACTGGCGTGCGAAGCCGTAGATCATCGACAGGCCCAGGCCCGTTCCCTGCCCCAGCGGCTTGGTCGTGAAGAATGGCTCGAATACCCGCTTGATCACATCCGGGGTCATCCCTGTGCCACTGTCCGTGACGGAGACGGAAACATATTGACCGGCGAGAAGGTCGCGATCCCTCGCCGCCCGGTCATCGAGCCATTTGTTGGCGGTTTCGATCGTGAGCCTGCCGCCACCAGGCATCGCGTCGCGACCATTGATGCACAGGTTGAGGATGGCGTTCTCAAGCTGGCCCGCATCGATTTCGGTTGCCCATAGCCCGACCGCACCGACGATTTCGATATCGACGGTCGCGCCGACCGTGCGGGCGAGCATCTCCTCGAAGCCCGTGATCAGTCGGTTTACGTCTGTCGGCTTGGGATCGAGCGTCTGGCGCCTTGAGAATGCCAGCAGCCGCTGAGTAAGCGCGGCAGCGCGGCGACCTGCCCCCTGCGCCGCGTTGATGAAGCGGTCGAGATCCTCCAGGCGGCCGCGGGCGACCCGGTGCTGGAGCAGTTCGAGATTGCCCATCATGCCAGTGAGCAGGTTGTTAAAGTCATGCGCCAGACCGCCGGTCAGCTGACCCACCGCTTCCATCTTCTGGGCTTGTCGGAGCGCCTCTTCAGCGTGGCGTAGCGCTTCGGCCTGATCCTGTTCCGCCGTGATGTCTCTGGCGACGGCGATGATCAGTCCATCTCCGGGTGCTGCGGTCCATGTCAGGGTGCGGTAGCTGCCGTCCTTGTGCCGATACCGGTTATCGAATCGGCTAATGACAGTACCTTCTGCAAGAGCGCCGGCGGCGGCCTGTGTCGCGATCAGATCGTCGGGATGGACGAGGTCGAGAAAATTGCGCGACACGAGTTCGTCTTCGGACCAGCCAAGGGTCGTCATCCACGCCGGATTGACCGCGCTGATCACCCCATCGAAGCCTGCCACGAGCATCACATCCCGGGAAAGCGTCCAGAGCCGGTTTCGATCAGCAGTACGCTGTTCGACCTGCTCCTCCAGCGAGGTAGCAAGGTCGTTCAGCCTGGTTTCGGCTTTGCGCCGCTGGATCGCGACCTGCGTTCGGTCGGCGATCTCGCGGATGAAAGCGATCTCTGCCCCCGTCCAGATACGGGCGTCGCGTTGGTTGACGAACAGGATCGCCGCCAGCGCGCCGCGCTCCATAACGGGTATATTGACCAGGGCGGTCGCCGCTGCCCGTCGAAGCGCTTCAGCATTCGCGCGGTTATCCGCAGCCAAACCATCGATGACCACATCCCTGCCACGCTTCAGATCTTCGACGTAAGATCCGTAGTCACGGAAGTGGACGACGCCTTGCACTGACGCAACGTCAGGCGCTGTCCAATCGTGCTCGATAATCAGGGTATCCGTTGTCGGTTCGACTTCGCCGTAACCCACGCGATCGACGCCCAGTGTGCGCCCAAGGACCTCACCCGCCGCATAGGCGATCTCAGAGGTCGAGTTGCAGTCACGCAACCGGTCGCCGAGCTCCAGCAAGGCGTCCCGGTTGACCTCGCCGCGGCGCTGTATCGATACGTCACGGGAGACTGCGAGCAGCTTTTCCGGTTTGCCGTCGAGACCGAGGATGGGTGTGACCTTGACGTCCCACCATCTGGGCGTGCCGGCCATCGTTGTCGCCGGTCCGCGGAAGTGCGCAGTCCCCCCGGTACGCGCTATCTCGATCGCCGCCCTGGCATCGGCGTTGCCCTGATCGGTCCAGAAGCTGGTCCAGGCACAGCCGCGGATCGCCTCGAAGTCGTCGACTTCCATGACCCTCATGCCGCCTTCGGTCATGGACAGGAGGTCGCCGTCCAGATCCAGCACCTTGATGCAGTCGTCCGACGAGGCGAGGACGCCGCGGAGGAACTCCGCATCGCGTTGAGTTGCTTCTGCAGCGCGGCGCTGCTCGGTTCGATCGCGCAGGATCTTCACGAAGCCGATGTGAGCACCATCCTCTGATCGCAGCGGCATCATCTCGCCGTTTGCCCAGAAGCATGTGCCATCCTTCTTCAGGTGCCAGCGCTCGTCCGTTGCCCGTCCTTCGGACAATGAGCAGCGCATTTCGACACCCGCCCGGTCTGCAGCCTGATCTTCGGGCGTGAAAAAGCGATCGGCAGGCTGGCCGCGGATTTCGTCGGCCGCCCAGCCGAAGATCCGTTCGGCCCCCGTGTTCCAGTCGGTGATCAGGCCATCAGTGCCAAGACCGATGATCGCGAAATCAACCGCGCTCTCGAAGATTGCTCGATACCGGGCGCTGTTTCCTGTCGCTTCCGTCATGCCAATTCACCTGCTCGAAGAGCGAAAAAATGCGCCACTCACATAGATTAGCCTGCGCAGGCTCTCTTTGCACCGCCCCACCTGGCGATGCTCGTCCGTTCATGCGGTAAGTGCACGACCAGCTACGTCGCGGCATGTCCCCGGGCTCGATCAAGAACCCGTTCGACGGTGCCGCCCTGCACGATGACCGAGAACAGCACGACAATGTAGGTGGCAGCCAGGGCAATCGACCTCGCAGTGCCGTCCGGCAGACCAAGCGCCAGTGCCACTGAGATACCGCCACGCAGACCACCCCAGATCAGCGTCAACGGCGCGAGCCGTCCCAGCGACAGGATCGGTCGCAGAACAGCGAGCGGCGCTACGACCGCGATCGCGCGGGCCAGTAGCACCAGCGGTATGGCGGCTACACCGAGCGCGATCAGTCGCGGATCCCATGGGATGGTCACGACCTCGAGCCCGATGAGCAGGAACAGGACGGCATTAAGGATGTCATCGATCAAGGCCCAGAACTTCAGCAGATAGTCGCGCGTGATGTCGCTCATGGCGTCGGCGACGCCCTTGTTGCCGATCAACAGGCCGGCGACCGCCATTGCGACGGGACCGCTGATGTGAAGCTGCGCAGCGAGAGCATAGCCTCCCATCACGACTGCCAGCGAGATCATCACCTCGACATTATATTCGTCGATCGAGCGCATGGCCCGGTAGCCAATCCAGCCTGCCACCAACCCAAGCAAAACGCCTCCGCCGGCCTCCTGAAGGAACAACGCCGCGCCGTGGCTGAAAGATAGCGGCTCTGTTCCAAGCGCTGCCTCGAGCAGGATCGCGAAGACGACGACGCCGACACCGTCGTTGAACAGGCTTTCGCCAGCCACCGTTGCCTTCAGCGTCGGCGACACTTCCGCCCGGCCGAGGATGCCCATGACGGCAACAGGATCCGTCGGGCTGATAAGCGCGCCAAAGACGAGGCACCAGATGAGCGGCACGGCGAGACCCAGCGTTCCGGCAATCAGGTGGAAGCCACCGCCGATGATCAGGGTCGAGAGCAGGACGCCAACTGTGCTGAGCACGACAATCGGCCAGCGCCCGCGGCGCATATCATCCCACTTGACGTGCAACGCGCCTGCAAAAAGCAGGAACGACAGCATGCCGTCCATCAGCGTGGTGTGGAAGTCGATGCCGGCGATGAAGCCGACGACCTGTTCGCCCACCTGGCTGCCGGGTAGCAGGCGATCAATCCCGACGACGAGCAGCGAGGCGATTGCTCCCATGATCGTCAGTCCGATCGACGAAGGCAGCTTCAGGACACGGTGATTGAAATAGCCCAGCACAGCGGCGAGCACGATGAGGATCGCCGCGGCGTCGAACGGAGTCAGCACGGTCGTTTCAGTCCTTCGGTTCGCTACGCACAATAGTCAGGGCGTTAATGTGGCGCGGCTCGGGAACATTGTCACCCGCTGGCCAGCCTTCGCGCTGGCGACGACGATCGCCATCGGTCGCCTCGGTTTGATCGTGGAACAGCACCTGCGTGGTCGGGAATGGCAGATCGATTCCGGCGCTCACCAATGCCTCCGACACCGCCTGCAAGACGCGGTCACGGACCTGGACGACGCCCGAGCGCTTGGGCTTTGTCCACCATCGCACCCGTAGGTTCTTGGATGATCCGGCCAGATCCCACAGCAGCACATCGGGGGCCGGATCGGCGAGCACCCCTTCGATACCCTTGACCGCCTCAAGAGCAATCTGCCGGGCCGTGGTGACGTCGTCGCCGTAGCCGATGCCGACGTCATACTCGCTGCGCAGCAGATCATAGGCGGTGATGACGGTCACCGTCTCGGTATAGATTACGCTGTTGGGCACGATCACGCGCTGGCCGTCATAGGTCCTGATGTAGGTCGCCCGGGTCTCGATCGATTCTACCGTTCCGGTGAAGCCGCCCCCGGTGGTGATTTCGTCACCAGCCCGAAATGGGTGACGGATGAGTAGGAGGATACCGGCGAGCAGGTTCTGGAAGATGTCTTTGAACGCAAAGCCGATCGCGACGCCGCCAATCCCGAGCGCCGAGAACAGCTTGGCTGGCGTCACGGACGGGAAGGCGACGGTTGCAGCGATCAGCGCGCCGAGTAGCATGAGCGCTATATAAGCAAGCCTGCCAAACGCCATGCCGGCGCTTGGAAACTCAGAGCGCTTGGCGGCGAACGCTTCGACACCCCGGCGGACTCCCGACGCGAGACCCCAGAAGATCAGGAAGACGATCAGCCCCGCCAGCAACAATGGCAACATGGCGAGGAAGCCGTTGACCATCCCGTTGACGGTCATCCAGATCTCGGATGGATGGATGGCCTTGGCAGAAGGAGTGTTCATCATGCTTTTCCTCAGGCCGTGCCGGCAAGCCAGGCGGTGCCGTCGCGCAGGCGACGCTTGTAGTCGGGTTGATCGAGCGCGGTCCGCAACTCGGCCGTGCGGGTCCGGACGCGCGTAAGGTTGAAGCCCTTCAGCGCCTCGGCCGCCAGTTCGTCCAGCTTGTCGGCATAGAAGCGGATCGTCGTCAGCCGGTCGGGTTCGTCACAGTCGAGCGACACCTCGCCCAGCGCATTGAGGTAGCGCAGGCTCGCCACCATGTCGGCCGCACAATATTGCGCCAGCGCGCCGAACGAGCGGTCCATCAGCGATGCGAAGGTGGTTGGATGAGCGATGACGCGGAGAGCGCCTTCTTCGTCGACGCGAAGGTGTGACGGGAGCGATCGTCCGGCGAGATCGGACATAGCAGCGCTCAGCCAGTCAAGACAGGTGACCGCTGTGAAGGGATCGTTGACGCCGGGTGACAACGCCCGCGCTGCGATCTCGACCAGTTCATCGACGAGGAAGCGCAGGTCCTGCAAAGCCGATCGGCGTGAGCCGACGGAGAAGGTGTCGCGCAGATCGTCCGCACATGCATCGTCGCACTTCTCGGGCGGCCAGACCTCGACCAGAGCGCGGCCAACATGCACGAAGTCGCCGGGCTGGTACTGCAGGCGCAGAACGAGATCGTGCCTGGACGCCAGGCGCAGGACCGCCTCGTCGTCGAGGAACTGGATGTAGCCGGTATCCTTGGCCGCGACGATCCGCCGCTCCTTTCCGATGCCCTCACTGGCATCGTTGCGGAAGGTGGCGGGAATGTTTGCTTTGGTCGCTGCATGATTGGCAGGCGAGTTGCCAACGAAGCGGGGGAAGCGATCATCGATACCGCGTAGCAGGCGGTCGCCGACATCCTCGATCACGCTGTTGATATGGATTTTGCTCGGGACGTGATGGATGAAATAGATCAGCACGGCGATCGAGCAGATCGCCAGCAGCACGCCGACCAGCAGCGCCAGATTGGGCACGAAGCCATAGCCACCGGACTCCTCGGCCGAATGGATCGTGCGCAGCACCAGCAGGCAGTAGAGGAAGGTGGCGATGAATGTGCCGAGTGTCACCTGATTGCCGCGGTCGCGCATGAAGTTCGTCAGCAGACGAGGTCCGTACTGGCCCGAGGCGTAGACGACCGCGGCAATGGTCACCGAAAAGACCGTACCGGCCACGGTGATCATCGAACCGCCGACCGAAGAAAGCACCTGCCGCGCCCCGTCGGGTCGCGACGCGTAGAGCCAGACATAGCCATCCATCCACGACGAACCCACCATCGTGTCGAGTGCAACCATGCCGCCCGCCAGCAGCACAGCGGCAATGGCCATGATGGTGGGCACGAACCAGTAGCTGGAGCCGAGATAATCGGTCAGGCGGCGAAAGCCGGCGTTCATGAGGCAAGACTCTCGACTGGTACCCGACCGGACTGCCGGCCGGGCACGATGATTAGCGAACGACTGCGACCCGATTGGCGACAATGGTGTCGCGCGGCTCATGATTCAGGCGGGCAATGCTGATGTCGGCTACCTTGATGGCATCCGATCGGGATACGCCGGTATCGCGCGCCTTTTGGACGTGATCGCGGCTTATGTGGGAGTTGGCTCCCATCACGTCGGCACAGGTGTCGGGGGCGTTCTCGACGCGATCGGCAAGCTTGTGGGACGGGTGCGCATTGTATGCCGGCGGTGAAAGCACGGCGGCAGGTGGCTCAAGGGGATTGATCGATTTCAAAGCATCTACCCTGACGGAAGGCGCCGGGATCATTCCGGGGCGCGCCGAGCGCACGGTCCGGTTGAGATTAACTGCGGAACAATCACAGGGTTCCAGACGCAGGTTAAGGTAGGCTCACCGAAAATGAACGCCGATTTTGAATCAGACTGGTCTTGGCGTGACCTCCAAGCCTTCCATCTGAACAGAAGGCGTTTGAGAAGGAGTTGATCGAGCGCCGGCAATCATTTCTACGTCGTCGTCCCGGATATTCTAATGACAAGGATGAACTATCTCCTTTGAAGCCCTATCCGATTGCAGTCTCGCTCGTCGCAAAAACTGGGACTTCCGCGACATTGTCGCGAAAGTCCTGTGTGGTAAGAGGTTTAGACGCCTCACTTAAATGACTATTTTTCCCTCGTCGCTACCATCCCAGTAGCGAAGCGCCTTTGCGTCGACACGGATCATCACGACACCGGGTGTGTCGATGCCCTCGGGAAAGTACCGATCAAGATCCTTGGTCCAGTGATCCGCGAACGCAGCTTTGTCCTCGATCAGCGCAGCGGTGCCCTCGACAGTCACAAACAGCGGGGGGCCGCCGAGCATACCGACGGCACCGGTATAGCTGAGCGTGACGTGCGGATCGGCACGCAGGTCGGTGATTTTTTGCGAGTTTTGATAGGCGAAGAAGTAGCTGTCGCCTTCATAATCGACGTCGCCGTTGTTGCTCATCGGGCGGGCCGTCAGCGTTCCGTTTGATGAGCGAGTTGCCATCATCGTGAAGTCCAACTTTGCCATCTTCTTCGACAGGTCGTGTAGGCTGAGGTCCGACATCGTGTTGCTCCTCCAATGTGGGGCCATGAAGTTTGCCCGAGCGGTTGCAACGAACGTGGTGACGTGTCGGTCGCGCGACCTGCATCGTCCGCCATCATGTGCCGGTCAAAGCCTCGTTTCAGAGACACCGTTCATTCTCAGAGGGCCAGAATGGAAGCTGAAGTCGCTATTTCCCGCCAGTAAGGCCGGATCCGCCAATCGGGGACGTTTCAGCTACTTTCTCCATGTCAGCGATCAGCGGGCGACCTTTGGTGATCGCATCTCGAACGGATGGCAGTTGTAGCGACGCGGCATAAGCTTCCCTGGATTCCCAGACCTCGGTAATCCAGATGACGTTGGCGTCAGCCGGATCGTCAGCGACGACGTAGCTTAGGCAACCAGGCATGCCGGCAACTCCCTTCACAAGGATGTCCGTCAGGGCGCTCCGCTTGCCGGCTTGAGCCGTCAACTTGCCGATTAGGCCGTACATGGTGTGCCCCTTGTTCACTGCTGCTGCTGGTCCGACAGCGACGATCGCGGCTGTGCCAGCGAGAAATGTGCGTCGTTCAATCGCCATGTGCTGTCGTAGCGACAATCGACCGCGTGAGAAAGCTGAACCGCGAGACGATCTGCCGCGACGCTATCCGCCCTTAACCGCATTTATATCGGTTTTAAGAAAGACGTGGGCCCAGGAGCGATCACAATGCGAGCGCGTCTGTTTTCGCAAAAGGCTGCACATACGCAACGGCCGTAAGCCAGCATTTCTGTGACGCAGTCATGGCCGCTGACGTCCAGTGACAAAAGTCTTCGATAGACCATGGTACAGCTTCTCGCGGCATACCCACTGGCTCGCAGCATCAGCAATGAACGCGGTCGCGAACATCGGCAGCATCAGGCCGCGGCTCGCTGTCGTCTCCGACAGGATGATGACCGCGGTCAGCGGCGCGCGGACGACCCCCGCAAAATACGCGACCATGCCGAGAATGACGACCGCGCTGGCGGGCTCGCCAGGAAATATTTCCCGCAGCAGGTTCCCGACCCCGGCACCAACGGCGAGTGACGGCGCGAAGATTCCGCCTGGCAGGCCCGCGATTGCCGTTGCGGCCGTGGTGATGAGCTTGGCAGGTCCAAACCAGAGCGGCGCATCCACGCCGACGATCATTGCGCGCGCCGACGTATAGCCGGTTCCCCACGTCAGTCCGGTCACAACGCCGAGCACCGCGACGACGCCCCCGCAGATACCGGCAAACATGACGGGATGCGCGCGCGTCCACCCCGTCACACGATTGCGGCTGACCGCCATCGCCAGCAGGATCCGCGAGAACAGCCCGCCTGTCATGCCACCCGCGATCCCGGCGACTGGCGCGACGAGCAACGCGGACAGCAACGGCATATGCGCCCCGATCGCGCCGAAATAGATATAGTCGCCCTGTACCGACTGCGCGACCATCCCCGCGATCACAATTGCCGCGAGGACGAGCAGCGTCACCCGCTGCTCATACGCGGACGCGAGTTCTTCGATAGCAAACAACAGTCCGGCGAGCGGCGTGTTGAACGCAGCCGCGACACCCGCCGCACCGCCGGCGATGAGGACTCCGCCGCGCAATGGCACACGGACGAGGCGGTGGGTGAAACCCATGACGGCCGCAGCCAACTGGACGGTCGGCCCTTCCCGACCCACCGATGCCCCACCCAGTACGGCGCCGATCGTCAGCACCGCCTTGGCAGCAACCGTCCGGATGGAGATCAGCGTGCCGGTCGCATCATTCGGATTGGCCTGCGCCGCGATGACCTGGGGAATACCGGAGCCTCGCGCGAGCGGCGCGTAGCGGCGGGTCATCCAGACCAGCCCCATGAAGGTCAGCGGGGTCGTGATCAGCGGCACCCAGTGCCAGGTCCCGGCAAAGTGGCTAAAAACCTCACCAGCCCAATCGGCCGCCTCCGCAAACAGCGTAGCAACTATCCCGATCAGGATCGCACCGGCGAGAATGGCACCACGCGTTCGAAACTGTGTCGATCGCGGTCCGCGCGCGCGCAGCAACGCTCTGTACCGCGACGGCGTCCAGCGTTTGGAAGGTACAAGGCGATTGAACATGCCGGCCATGTCGCTCTTTTAGGTTCCACAGCCAGTTAGGCTACCCCTGGCACCAAACACGGTCCCGCTTCAAACCCACAGCAGGTTTCGACACGTCGCTCTCAGCTGCCCGGTTTTGCCTCCAGATTGACGGACGTTTTTCGCCCGCCACGGGTGGGTCGTCTTAGGGCCCGTTGCGTCTCGACACTTGAGCCCATGCCACGTTCGAGCAAGTCGACGCTCCCGAGCGATGATAAGCCGCCACGAGGATTACAAATTCGCGGATCGTCCGCTCACGTGAAATGGGGGCGATGAACATGCCGACGAACGGCGACCGCCCGCATGTATCGACCGGCATGTACGAAAAATCGCCGAAACTCTATTCTCGCACAACCTATCAAAGCGACAGGGTTTGTCGACTGACATGGACTAAGGCAGGGCCGGTTCGGCGAATGTCCAAGCTGAGGGTGTCGGCTATCATGTGTTTTCCGACAGGGGGCTGGCGGGCAGCTCTCGATCCAATTGCCGCTGTTCAGCTTGCCAAGGCAATCCCGCCGGCAATGCTTGTGCTCATGGCCGCGGCGTTCACGATCGCAATAACCGCTCACGACGATAGTTTTATCCCCGGCCTGCTAGCAATCCCAGCCGTTTGAAAGGTTCAACGCGATAGGGGCAACCGCCGCGACATGGCTCCCGTATTGGTAAGCACAACCGGCGCGATCGTGCCGTCCGCCCGAAAGTGCATCCGCTCGATGGCAACCTGGCGATGGTTGCCGTCCGTCTCGTTCAACGGGCGTCGATGATAGGCGATGTACCATTCGTCGGTGCCGGGGATGCAGATCGCGGAATGGTGCCCTGCGCCGCGCGCGACGCGCGCATTCTGCTGCATGATCTTGCCCCGGGGCGTAAAGGGCCCGAGCGGGCTTGAGCCTGTGGCGTAAGCGACGCTGTACAGCGGCCCGGTCCACTCGCCCTCGGACCACATCAGATAATATACGCCACGCCGTTTCAGCATGAACGGCCCCTCGACATAGTCAGGGGAAGGGGTGATCGCCTTGTAGGTCTCGCCGTCTGCGAACGGGATCAAGCTGGTGAGACTAGGTGACAGCCGGACGACATTGCAGTGCTTCCAGCCCCCATAATAGAGGTAGCAGCTGCCATCGTCATCGCGGAACACCATCTGATCGATCGGTTGTGCACCGTTGACGATGCTACCGATCAACGGCTTGCCGATGACGTCCCGGAACGGACCTTCGGGCCGTTGACTGACAGCAACACCGATCCCGCCGCGCTGCTGGTCGTTCTTGATGTCGTTCGCGCCGAAGAACAGGAAATACCGGCCATCCTGTTCGATCGCCGACGGTGCCCACATTGCATAGGCCGCCCAACTCACATTCTCGACGTCGAGAACGCGAGGATGACGCGTCCACGTCACGAGGTCGGGCGAGGAGAAGGCATCCAAGAAAGTCTGTTTGAGGAACGGACTCCAGATGGTTGGCGAGGCACGCTCGTGCGCTTGCCAGGGGGTAAAGCGACTGGACGATGCGCGTACAGGTCCGTCAGCCGAGTACGTAGGATAGATCCAGTATCGATCGCCGAAGATGCGGATTTCCGGATCAGCGTACCATCCTGGCAACGTCGGATTGGCCGCCCACGCGGTCCGCGCACAGGCGAGCCCAGCGGCAAACCCCGCCAGCAGCGTCCTTCGATTGATTAGCGGCATTCCGACGTTCCTGCTTTAGCTGCGACCCCTGGCATCCCTAGAAGGTTAAAGGTTCTTTCTCGAGCATATTGCCGGCATCGCAGACGGTGGCGCCGATACGTGGGAAGGACCGAGCCTGCAGGGAGCCAAACTGCCACGATGAGGTCGGTCAGTATCCCGTTTCGACAAAGCGACCGCTTGCGAAACACAAGCGTCTTACGGTCAACGTCGGATGATTTCGCCCTGTCACAACGTCCTTGTCGCGTATCGGCAACGTAACGCGGCGCCAGGACGAGCGGCAATACTCCCGTTCTGTTTCCTGATAGCTGTTGGACTGGAAAGTGCCGAATTGTAGCTCATCGAGGAACCAAATGACGGAAAACCCGGCCGTCATCATGAAGGCGTGACGAACAGGTGCCTCCGACAGTAGCCTCTTGATCGTAGTCAAACGTCGTCGCCAACTCCGACTGGCCACCATCGCTTGTTTTCAGGCAGTACCGCCCAGCCTATCACTAATTCTGGCATGAATAAATCTGATATAAAATTATCAAAAAATGCCAATTTCCCGATGAAGGTTAGAGTAACTGGCCTATTCAACGACGTACTGCTGAAGTCAAAGTCCAAGGGGTCGCAATTCTCTTATGAGTTCGATCAGCAATTTAAGGCCGGTCGGAACCTGTCGCCTGCTGGAGTAGTAGATGTGATAGCCGGGCCCCATCGAGGCCCAATTCTCAAGGACCAGTCGTAACTCACCCCGGTTCACATAAGGCGCAAAACTAGGTTCGAGACCGAACATTAAACCTGCGCCGGCAAGCGCCATCGAAAGCATCGCGCGCCCCTCATCAACAATGATCTTGTTTGGAACGCTAAGAGTAATCTCTCCGTCTGCGCCTTCGAACTCCCATCGGTAGATGTGGTCATTCCCCAGCCTGACGCCGAGGCAATGGTGTTGCAGAAGATCTTCCGGCGTTTGTGGCGTGCCGAACTTTTCGAGATAGGCGGGCGATCCGGCCACGATCCAACGCAGGTCGGCGCATAGCCGCTGTGCGATCATATCTTCAGGGACGGTGCCGCCATGTCGGATACCGGCATCGTAACCGCCGTCGACGACGTCGACCATCTGATCGCGCGCAGCGATGTCGATCTCTATGTCCGGATAACGCTCGACGAATACCGGCAGCACCGGCGCCAGCAGCAGGGCGGCAGCTTCCGCGACTACGTTGAGCCGTATTCGGCCAGTCGGCGCGTCGCGATAGTGGTTCAACCCTTCCACTGCCTGATCGATCTTCTCGAAAGGCTCCGATATCTCGTCCCGCAGTTCTTGTCCCGCTGCGGTGAGCGTGACACTCCGGTTGGTGCGGTTGAGCAAGCGTACCCCGAGACGTGCTTCCAATCCCTTGAGCGCATGACTGAGCGCAGAAGCGCTGACGCCGAGTTCCAGACCCGCAAGACGGAAGCTCCGATGCCGTGCGATCGACAGGAAGTAGGTCAGGTCGGCAAGATTGGATCGGGTGTTCGACATTGATAAGCAGCGAGCCTCTTCAGCGTTAGGCATGCAATCCGACGTTTTAGCGTGCGGGTCCACGATACTGGCTTGCCGCCACGGGTTCGAGCCGGTCGACGGGCTTCCCGTTGATCGTCTCGGTGACCGCCAGATGGCTCATACCCTGCCTGTTCGTCGCACCGTGCCAATGTTTCGCTCTTGGCCGCGCGTGAATTGTATCGCCCTTGCAGATGCGGGTAACCGGGCCGCCTTCCTCTTGAATCCAGCCGCAGCCTTCGGTCACGTAAAGGATCTGTCCTGCAGGATGCGTATGCCAGTTGGTCCGTGCGCCCGACTGGAAGGTCACGAGTGCGGCTCCTGCCTGTCCGGGTGCAATCACCTCAGCCGTCGTACGAACGGTCACCGTTCCGGTGAACGTCGCCGCCAACCCTGGCTTTACGAGCGCCTCGCCAACGCGAACGACCGTTTGAGCTTGGACTGTGGAAGCCGGGCAGACGAGCAGGGCAATAGCGTGAAGGTATTTCATAATCCGATCCCGCCTTCGATCAACGGTGGTACTGTTCATCGCTGACCGGCTCCAGCCAGTCGACCGGACGCCCATCCAGCGCCTCCTGAACTGCGATATGGATCATCGCAGTCGTCGGGGTTGCACCGTGCCAATGCTTGTGACCCGGCGGACACCAGATGACGTCGCCGGCGCGGATCTCGACCACCTCCTCGCCTTCGCATTGCGTCCAGCCGCAGCCGGCGGTGACGATCAGCGTCTGGCCAAGCGGATGGGTATGCCAGTTTGTCCGGGCGCCTGGCTCGAACGTCACGGCGGCGCAGCTATGGCGCGCGGGCTCCGGCGGACTGTTCAGCGGATCGATGCGGACGGTGCCGGTGAACCAGTTGGTCGGCCCTACTTGTGACGGCTGTGATCCTGCGCGCTTTATATCCATGCTTTTTCTCCTTGCTGATCTACTGCTCGAAAGAGGGTGCGTGAAAAATTGTCGCGTGACCGCCCGGCTTGCCGTCACTTGCCACGACCACCAGCTCACGGGTGCCGGCGCGGAGCGCCAAGCTGGTGGTATTGAGGTTGCGCCCCTCATCACGGCCTGGCAGCAGGATCTGTCCCAGCGGCAGACCGCTTGGCGAAAAAGTTAGAATACGCCCCTGCCCATAAAGCGCGACATAGACGCGACCAGCCCTGTCGACACGCATCGAGTCCGGCGCGGGACCGGCGGAATGGTATGCTGTCGTAGCCCCGAACGGCCTGGCCGTGACTGCGTCCGTGAGGTCGATCCGGTACAGCCGCCCCAGAGCGAACTCGCCGATCCACAACCGTTTCCCATCAGGACTTACGGCGATGCCGTTGGCGACGGCAAGATGCTGGACGACAGGGACTGGGGAGACGCCGGCGGACGCGACATACCAGACGCCGCCTGTTGGCTCACCGACCGTGCCACGCGCATCGGTGAAGTAGAAGCCGCCCTTGGTGTCGAACGCGATGTCGTTGGGAGCAAAACCGTCCGCCTCGGGAACGATCGTCTGCTGCTCGCTTCCGTCGGCGCGCATAGCGATTATAGCGCCGCCACCTTTGCCGTTCGCCGCCGCGATAAAGATACGGCCATCAGGAGAGAGCGCCATTCCGCCAGGCATGAGATTGGCTAGCGTCATTACCGTGGTGAGCCGGTCATGCCTGTTCAGCCGCATCACGCGCTTTCCCTGAACGTCGGAGAACAGGAGATCCCCGTTCGGGAGAAACACCGGTCCCTTAAGGTCCAGGGTTGCGCCCGGCACGCGGATCGGCCGACTGGCGACGAACGTCGTCAAGACACGCTCGGCAGGGGGAATGGGAACAGCGCTACCGAGTGCGGGGGCAGTGACCTGCGCGGACACTTCACCCGCGATGCCGAGCAGCGACAGGACAAGGTACGCCGAGCGAACCCGAGGTGGCAGGCGCTTGAGCAGCCCACGAGTGTTCGTCATGCGAGCTCCGGCAGCCCGTCGAGGTGCTTTTCCAGCGTGATCGGATACTCACGCACGCGCACGCCGGTCGCATTGTAAATGGCATTGGCGATCGCGGGCGCGACGCCGCTCAAGCCAAGTTCGCCGACGCCCTTTGCCTTAACCGGCGACATCGTCGTGTCGACCTCTTCGATGAACGCAACGTCGAGGTGCGGTACGTCGGCGTGAACCGGCACTTCATACCCCGCGAGGTCGTGGTTCACGAAGAAGCCGAAGCGCGTGTCTACCGCCATCTCCTCCATCAGCGCCGCGCCGATGCCCATCGTCATGCCGCCGATCACTTGACTGCGCGCGGTCAGAGGATTGAGGATGCGTCCCGCTGCGCACACCGCCAGCATGCGTCGGACGCGGACGACACCTGTGTAGCGGTCCACACCGACTTCGGCGAAATGCGCGCCGAAGGTCTGCTGGGCATATTGCTTGCTGAGGTCGCCATATTCCATGCTGTCTTCGACCACGACGTCGCCGTCCCGTGCGGCGCGGGCGAGGGGCACCGCACGGCCGCCCGAATGCACCTCGCCGTCGACGAAGGTCACGTCGGTGGTGTTGAGGCCGAGCCGCTGGGCGACAGCATCGCGCAACGCGGCGCAGGCGGCATAGACGCCTGCGGTTACCGAAGCCGCGCCCATCTGTCCGCCAGAGCCAGGCGTCTCGGGAAAGGTGGAATTGCCGAGCTTGGCCACCACGCGGCTCAGCGGGAGACCCATCATCTCGGCGGCAACCTGCGCCACGATCGTATAGCTACCCGTTCCGATGTCGGTCATGTCGGTTTCGACCGTGACGATACCATCGCCGCCGAGGCGGACACGCGCGCCCGCCTTGGCGATCGGGGCGCCGCGGATCGCACTCGCCATGCCATATCCGATCAGCCACTTGCCGTCCTGCCGGCTGGCGGGTCTGGTCGGGCGTGCGTTCCATCCGAACCGCTCGGCGCCGATGCGTAAGCACTCGACAAAGGCGCGGGTCGAGAAGCGGCGTGCGGGTTTCTCCGGATCGACCTGCGTATCATTGGCGATGCGCAGCGCGACCGGGTCCATGCTCAACTTTTCCGCCAACTCGTCCATCGCGATTTCGAGCGCCATCATGCCCGGAGCCTCGCCGGGCGCCCGCATCGCATTACCCTCGGCCAAGTCGAGCGTGGTCAGATAGCGGCGCAGCAGTCGGTTTTCGCCACGGTAGAGCAGCCGGGTAGGAAGCGTGGTCGGCTCGGTTCTCCCGCCCCGCAGATTGCCCGACCAGCCATCGTGTCCGATCGCAGTGATGCGTCCATCGCGACCCGCCCCAAGCCGGATCCGCTGGATCGTCTTGGGGCGATGAATCGTGTTGTTGAACATGAGCGGGCGCTGCAGCACGAGCTTGACCGGCCGCCCCGCCGCACGCGCCGCGAGCGCCGCGAGTGCGAGGTCGCTCTGGGTCGTACCCTTGCCGCCGAAACCGCCGCCGATGAAGGGTGAGAGCAGGTGGATGTTCTCCTTGTTCGTGCCGATGATCTTGCCGAGATCACGCTTGCCCCAGTTCATCTGCTGGATGGACGTCCAACAAGTCAGCTGGTCGCCGTTCCAGCGTGCGATCGTGGCGTGCGGCTCCATCATCGCATGGGCCTGATCGGGCACGGTATAGGTCTGGTCGAGCTTCACCGGCGCGGCGGCAAAGGCCCGATCGAAGTCGCCGACGCGGAGCTCGCTTGGACCGCCGAACGGTTCTTCCGGGGCAATCGGTGCGGTCGGCTTCTGTGCGGCAAGGTCGAACGCGCCTTTGTTGCGCGCATAGTCCACACGGATCATGGCGGCAGCAGCCCGCGCCTGCTCGAACGTGTCCGCCACGACCACGGCGACGGCCTGATGATAGTGATCCACCTCCGGTCCGGCGAGTACGTGCTGGACATAGAAGTCCCCGACACCGAGCGTTCCCGCCGTCTCGTGGGTGACGATCGTGCGGACGCCCGGCGCGCTGTGCGCGATCGACAGGTCGAGGCGCGAAATCCGACCCTTCGCGATCGCTGCGCCCAGAATGTAGCCGTAGGCAAGGTCGTCGCCGACGTCATGGTGTTCGGCTGCGTAGGTGGCGGTCCCGGTTGTCTTCAGCCGACCCTCGACCCGCGGATGCGGCCGACCGACGACGGTCTTGCGATCGATCGGGGTGGTGCCCGCCGGTGTGTCGAACTTCATGCCACCGTCTCCAACTCGGCAAGGAAGGCTTTGTGTGTCATCGGCCGCGAGAACATCAGAAAATTCTTGGTGACGGCCGCTTCCTGCTCTTCCGGGCTAAGCGTCGCGGTACAGTCCGTCAGCGTGACCACGCGGAAGCCGCGCTCGTAGGCGGAGCGCATGGTCGACTCAACGCAGCAATTGGTGAGGAAGCCGGCAATGGCCAGATCGGTGATGCCACGTTGGCGCAGGATGAAGTCGATGTTGGTGCTCGCAAAGCAGTCGAGCCCGCGCTTGCCCTCGATGATGATATCACCTGTCTGGGGAGCCATCACGTCGGCAATCTCGGCACCCCAGCTTTCTTTCCGGAATGCCTTCGCGGCCACGATCCCGGCCAGTATGCCGTAGGGATCAGACGGGATCTCGGGATAGCCGTCGGCAAAGCTGATCGGGGCGTGCATCACCGTGACCCCGAGCGCTCGTGCCTGTTCGACCACCGTCCGGCTGTGCGCGAGCATTCCGGTTTCGGCCATGACCGCCTGCACTGCCCCATGCTGGGCACCGCCCTCGCTTACGAAGTCGTTCTGGTATTCGATCAGCAACAGGGCCGTCGTGCTCGGATGCATCGCGCTTCTCCGTCGGCGGCTCGATCCGTGAGGGCGAGCCTAGTCATTCCCTTCCGCCGGGCGACGGAAGGGGCTGCATTTCTGATGTGCGACCTTTGGTCGGCGACGATCGATTAAGTGATCGCCGGCAGGCGTTCCAAGTGCTTGTCGAGGGTCAGCGGATAGTCCCGAATGCGCACGCCGGTGGCATTGTAGACGGCGTTCGCCACTGCGCCGCCTACGCCGCAAAGCCCGAGTTCGCCAACGCCCTTGGCCTTCATCGGGTTTGCCTTGTCGTCGGCCTCGTCGAGGAACACGACCTCCTGGTGAGGGATGTCGGCGTGCACCGGCACTTCGTATCCCGCAAGATCGTGGTTGATGAACAGGCCGAACCGCTTGTCCACTTCGAGCGCTTCCATCAGCGCCGAACCAACGCCCATGGTCATTGCCCCGATGACCTGGCTGCGCGCCGACTTCGGGTTGATGATGCGGCCAGCGGCACAGACTGCAAGCATCCGGCGCACGCGCGTAATGCCGGTGTAGGCATCGACGCCGACCTCTACGAAGTGCGCGCCGAAGGTGGAAATCTGGTAGGTCTTGTCGAGCTTGTCGAACTCGATCTTGTCCTCGGCGACCAGCTCGCCGGCAGACGCCGCTTGGCGCAAATCGGCGGTACGGTTGCCGCTCCGGACCTTGCCGCCCTCGAACACCGCATCGGCCGAGTTGACGCCGAGCCGCTGGGCCACCTGCTCGCGCAGCTTCACGCACGCTGCATAGACACCCGCGGTCGAGTTCGCCGCGCCGAACTGGCCTCCCGATCCTGCCGACACCGGATATGCCGAGTTGCCGAGCTTCACGACCACGGCTTCGGCCGGCACGCCCATCATCTCGGCCGCGGTCTGCGCCAGAATGGTGTAGCTGCCCGTACCGATGTCCGTCATGTCGGTCTCGATCGTCACCGCACCGTCGCGGCCCAGCCGGACACGGGCGCCCGAGGGCATGTTCATGTGGTTGCGAAATGAAGATGCAACACCCATTCCCACCAGCCACCGGCCATCGCGCACCTGACCGGGCTTGGGGTTGCGCTTTGACCAGCTGAAGCGCTGTGCTCCTTCCTCGAGGCAACGGACGAGCTGGCGCTGCGAGAAGTGGCGTTTCGGGTCCTTAGGATCGACTTGCGTATCGTTCTTCACGCGGAACGCGATCGGATCCATGCCGAGCTGTTCGGCCATTTCGTCCATCGCGATCTCGAGCGCCATCATGCCTGGCGCCTCGCCCGGTGCACGCATGGCATTGCCCTCGGGCAGATCCATGACGGCGAGCCGTAGCGACGTGAGCCGATTGGCGCCCGCGTACAGCAACTCGGTCTGGTTGACTGCCGTCTCAGGGCCACCGCCAGGCAGATCGCCCGAGCCGCTCTCGTGAGCGATCGCGGTGATCGTGCCGTCGCGCATCGTGCCGATGCGTATGCGCTGGCGGGTGGCAGGCCGATGCGTCGTGTTGTTGGCGATGAGGGGGCGTTGCAACGCCAGCTTGACCGGGCGCTTGGCTGCACGCGCGCCAAGCGCCGCCAGCACCGCATCGGTGCGCAGGAACAGCTTTCCGCCGAACCCACCACCGACGTATGGCGACATGAAGGTGATCTTCTCCTTGGGGATTCCAAGCGTCGTCGCGAGATCCGTACGGCCCCAGTCGATCATCTGGTTCGACGTCCACACGGTCAGCTCGTCACCCGTCCAGGACGCGATCGAGGCGAACGGCTCCATCATCGCATGGCTGTGATCGGGCGTGGTGTAGCGTTGATCGAGCTTCACCGGGGCAGCAGCGAATGCAGCCTCGAACTTGCCCACGCGGTGCTCGGGCGGAGACTCGCTGCCTTCGCCGCTGTTGCCGCCGTGCAGCGGCGCGGTCTTGATCTCCTGGTCGAGATCGAACCGCCCGGGCGCGCGCTCATAGTCTACCCGGATCAGTCCGGCCGCGGCGCGCGCCTGCTCGAAGGTCTCGGCGACGACGACTGCGACTGCCTGGTGATAATGATCGACCGCAGGGCCGGCGAACAGCTTGGCGGTGTTATACTTGCCCTTGCCCAGCTTGCCGGCGTCGGCTGCGGTGACAACCGCAAGCACGCCGGGAGCGGCGCTTGCCTCATCAAGGCTCATCGAACGGATACGGCCCTTGGCGATGGCCGAGCCGACCACGTAGCCATAGGCCGCGTTCGGAACCTCGTGGTGGAACTCGTACGCGTAGGGTGCATGGCCGGTCGTCTTGAGCGGACCGTCGATGCGGTCGTGGGCACGTCCCACGACCCTCATGCGGTCGATCGGATTGGTCGTCGCCGGGGTGTCGAACTTCATGGCTTATGCCTTGGCTTGCGCGATGACAGAGGCCAGCGCGCGGGTGGCGAGCGGTAGCTTGAACTTGTTGTCCTCGGTCGGCGTCGCGCCCTGAAAGGCGCGAGCAGTCACCGCAGCCGCTCCACGCGGCAGTAGCGCTTCGGCTGCCTCGACACGCCACGGCTTGGGCGCGACGCCGCCGAAGGCGACCCGGCCAGTGCCGTCGGACTGGATGACGGCCGCGACCGAGACCAGCGCATAGGCATAGGATGCTCGGTCGCGCACCTTCTCGTAAAGATGCTTCCCGCCGAGGGGGCGGGGCAGCGTTACTGCGGTGATGAGCTCGCCCTGGCGCAAGTTGGTCTCGATCTCAGGCCGATCACCCCAGAGGCGGTGAAAGTCGACGATTGGGATCGATCGCTGCTGACCGTTTGCGTCTACCGTCTCGATCACCGCGTCCAGCACGCGCATCGCTACCGCCATATCGCCCGGGAAGGTGGCAATGCACTTGTCGGACACACCGATTACGCCAAGCTGGCGGGACACACCGCCTATGGCCGAGCACCCTGAGCCTGGCTTGCGCTTGTTGCACGCCATGTTGGTGTCGTAGAAATAGGGGCAGCGCGTACGCTGGAGCAGGTTGCCCGCGGTTGATGCCTTGTTACGGAGCTGGCCGGACGCGCCTGCCATAATGGCGCGGGTCAGCACCCCATAATCGCGACGCACGCGCTCGTCCGCGGCAAGGTTGGTGTTAGTCACCAACGCCCCGATGCGCAGGCCACCGTCGCGGGTCTTCTCGATCCTGTCGAAGCCGAGATCCTGGACGTCGACCAGATGGCTTGGTGTCTCGACCTCGATCTTCATCAGGTCGAGCAGGTTCGTGCCACCGGCGATGAAGCGGGCGCCCGGCCGCGCCGCCGCGCGTGCCGCGGCAACGGGATCCTTGGCGCGCTCATAGGTGAAGGCCTTCATGCCTTAGCTCCTGCGACTTCGGCCATTGCCTCGGCGATGTTGGAATAAGCGCCGCAGCGGCAGATGTTGCCGCTCATGCGCTCGCGCATCTCGATGTTGGTCGCCTGTGGACGATCAGTCAGGTCGGCCTGCACAAAGCTCGGGATCCCGCGCTTGATCTCGTCGAGCACGGCGACCGCCGAACAGATCTGACCCGGCGTGCAATAGCCGCACTGGTAGCCATCGTGCTTCACGAATGCCGCTTGCATGGGATGCAGCTTCTCGGGCGTGCCCAGGCCTTCGATGGTCGTGATCTTGTCACCCTCGTGCATCACGGCGAGGCTGAGGCAGGAATTGATGCGCACACCGTCGACCATCACCGTGCAGGCACCGCACTGGCCGTGATCGCAGCCCTTCTTCGTACCGGTCAGACGGAGATGCTCGCGCAGCGCATCGAGCAAGGTGGTACGCGGATCGAGCTTCAGCTCGCGCCTCGTGCCGTTGACCTCGAACGATACCGGCAGCGAAGCCAGGGCGGGAGACGGAGGCACTGGTGCTGCCTCAGCAGGGATCGGGGACGCAACGATAGCGGCCGTCGCGGCGCTTCCGGCAAGTAGTCCCCGACGGGACAGTTCAATTTCCGATATGCCGGCCATGGACCGCGTTTCCTCTTGTTCCGACTGCGTCTCGGTGAGCGTGGATTGGGGAAGCGGCATTGCCGCTTGTCTTATGTAACGCCTCTAAGTGCGGGACGCCGCACGCACTGTGCTCATCGAAGCGATGAGCGGCGTTCAACGCCGGCTCAAGTGGGCTGTCGGCTACCGTCCTCGCGAGCACATTCTCGTAAACCTGAATGACCTGAGCCAGGATCGAAACGGCGAGCGTTTGCGGGTCCCGAGTGGCGGCAATGATCCCGACCGGCCCAACGACACGGTCGATGGCTAGCGGGGCGGCGCCAGCCGCCAGCAAACGATTTCGCCGCTCGGTGTGGGTTCGCCTGCTGCCCATCGCACCGATGAACAGCGGTTGCTGCTCGAGTGCCTGCAGCAGCAAGTCGGTCTCCCACTCGTGATCATGGAACAGGGTGACGACAGCAGACCATGGGTCGACCGCGAAGCTGTCCGCACGCCCGACGATTCGCAGAAGGTGGGCCGGCCTGCCTCTCCCGTGCGCCTCGTCAACGAGCGAGGCTTGCGGGCTGAACAGCAGCGTCTCCGCACCATAGGCTTCTGCCATCTGCAGAAGGGCGCCCGGTTCCGCGCCATGGCCCAAGACGACGACGCGCAGTTGCGGATCGTGCCGCGCAAGAAAGGCTGGCCCGACCCAACCTGTTCGATCCGTCTCCGCAGCTTCGGAGGCGGCGAACGTGCCGCTACGTGATAGTTGCAGCTTCAGCGGTCGGCGTCGCTCCAGAATGTTCATAGCAAGGTCGATCTGCGAGCGGTTGAGGTCGGGCAGGAAGAGCAGATCGATGGCCCCTCCGCACGGAAGCCTAATGTCGATGTAAGGAGATCCCGCACCGTAGCGGACGTGCCGCGGCTGTCCCGCTGCCAGTACCTCCTGAGCTTCGGCGATAACCGCTGCCTCGACACATCCACCAGAAAACGATCCTATCACGGCTCCGCTTTCGGCAACGGCCATGTGCTCGCCCGGTGCGCGGGTCGCGCTGCCGGTGACGTCGGTGAGAGTCACCAGCACGGTGCGTTCTCCCCGGTGCGCGAAGTCGCGCATGAAATGGAGGATGGAACGCGCCTGCTTCACGCGGACGCGGTCCCTGGCGTAGCCGGAGCGCGGCTGTGCATGCGTGCCACCGCGAAGGCGGCCAGCGCCGCGAGCGCGAGAAGCGCACCGCTCGTGAGGAACTCGGGGATAGCGCCAACGGTGTCGAACACCATGCCGCCGATCGTGGCCCCTAGGGTGATTGCAAGCTGGACGATCGCCACCATCAAACCGCCGCCGGCTTCCGCTTCGTCGGGAGCGGTGCGCGCGAGCCAGGTCCACCAAGCCACCGGTGCCGCCGTTCCGGCAAAGCCCCATACCGCGAGCAGCGCGGCGGTTGTGATCGTCGATCCGCCGAACAGCGTCAGGCCCACCGCTACCGCAGCCATCGCCGCTGGCAGCACGCCGAGGGTCACGTAGAGCCTGTGCTCGAGGACGCGGCCAATCAGCAGCGTGCCGATGAAGCCGGAGACACCGACGATCAGGAGCATGATCGACAGCATCGACACGCTGACGTGCGTGACCTGCTCCAGGAAGGGGCGCAGGTAGGTGAACAGCGAGAACTGCCCCACAAAGAGCAGGGCGACCGTGCCGAGCCCGAACAGGACCGGCGGGCGGCGCAGCAGCGCGGCCATGCCATTACCGCCCTGTCGCGCGACGGCGGGCAGCTTGGGAAGGGCGAGAGCCTGCCAGATCACTGCGGCCGCTGCTACGGGCACGACGCAGAAGAAGGCGCCGCGCCAGCCGATCATGCTACCCATGAAGCTGCCGAGCGGAGCAGCGAGAACGGTCGCCAGCGCATTGCCGCCGTTGATGACCGCTAGCGCCTTGGGAACGGAGGCGTCCGGCACTAGCCGCATTGCGATGGCTGCGGACATCGACCAGAAGCCGCCGATTGCGATGCCGAGCAGGGCTCGGCCACCCATAAAGATCAGGTAGCTCGGTGCAAACGCGACGATGACACCGGACACGATCAGCAGCCCGGTTAAAAAGAGGAGTACCAGTCGCCGGTCTAGATTGCCGAGAATGAAGGAGAGCGACAGGCTGGTCACCACGGCGAACACGCCGGAGATGGCGATAGCCTGGCCGGCCTGACCCTCGGTAAGCTGAAGCGTATGCGCGATCGGGCTCAACAGGCTGACGGGCATGAACTCGGACGCCACGAGCACAAAGCTGCACAGCGCCATGGCATACACCGCGCCCCAATGGGCCGGTTGATCGATTGCGCCGCGCGGGGCGCCGGTCGCCGCGGGAGCGGCCAAGCCTGCCATTATGGCTTCTCCTGATAGTGGTTCGAAGCGCCTGAATCGAAGCAGCGCCAGGGGAAGGCGCCTCGCGGTCGATCCGGGCACACGCAGCATCACTGGGCTCGGGGAAAAGCGGTGCGCTGCGTACGAGACTAAATTAAGGGGCCGGGGAACGGCCCACAACACAGTGGGAAGTTGATGCAGCAGTGAACGCGCTTCATCGTCGTGCTACGATGGTGGGGCATTCGCGACGCGGTAGCGAAGCCAGACGATACCATTATCCAGCACCTCATGGCTTTCCAGTGTCAGCCGTTCGATGGCGGGAATAGCTGATGCGTCTGCTTCCGGACCGTCGAAAACTGCAGGAGCCCCGACGACCCCATCGATCGCAGGCACGAGCATCAAGCTGACTTCATCGACCAGCCCGGCGCGCAGGAACGCACCATTGAGATGCCCGCCGCCTTCGAGGAGAAGGCGATCAAGCCCGAGCTCTTCGCCAAGTATAGCCAGCGCCTGCCGAAGATCGAGTTCGTCCTGTCCGGCGAAGACATAGCCGACCCCATCGGCACGTAATCCCGCGAGATGCGCGTCCGACACTCGCTCGGTCAGGACGACGACGATCGGGTCTCCCCCAACGTCGCTACGACCCCAGGCAATCTTGCCGTGGACGTCGATGACGATCCCGTAGGCGTCGGCTTCTTTGTTCGGCAGCCATGTCGTGCGCGCGATCGGTCCGTCGGACTGCTCGGGGTAGATATCTCCCTTGGCAAACTCTTGGCCTGTCACGCGACCGACGATCCATGATCTTCCACCGAGGCGGACATGCAGATCTTCGTAGGTAGCGTGTGAATGGGCATCGCTCGGCGTCCAGCGATCGGGCAGAATGCGTCCGTCGAGACTGCTGGCCATGTGACAGACGATGTATGGCTTCATGGCGATCCGGCTGGCTGCTGCGGTGGGTCGAACACACAACACTTTCGCACCGCCTTTGTCTTCTTGAGATCGCTGCACCGGGGCGATGAGCGCTCCTCATGGAATGGGCCAGCCGGACGCGGGTTGAGACCCTGACATTCTTGCCGCCGATGCGGTCATCCCAAAAGGATCAACCCCATGAACGCTCAATCCCAGTCCTATGCCGGCAAAGTTGCCTTCATCAGCGGCGGTGCCAATGGCATCGGTCGCGCCACTGCACTCGCCTTTGCCGAAGCCGGTGCCAGCGTTGCTGTCGTAGACATCGCTGACGACGAGGTCGCGGATATCGTCAAGGAGATCGAGGCGGCTGGCGGTACGGCGCTTGGCGTCCATTGCGACGTGTCCGAGAGCGAAGACATCAAGTCCGCGCTCGCCAAGACGGTCGAGGCATTCGGCGGTCTCGACATCGCGTTTAACAATGCCGGCGTCGAACAGCCGATGATCCCGCTTGTCGAGATCGAGGAAGACGCCTTTGACCGGCTCGTCGCGATCGACTTGCGGGGTGTGTATCTGGCGATGAAGTATCAGATCCCGCTCATGAAGCAGCGCGGCGGCGGATGCATCGTCAACACCTCGTCCGGCGCAGGCGTGGTCGGCATCAAAGGCCAGGCGGCATATGTCGCGGTCAAGCATGCAGTCGTGGGCATCAGCAAGTCGGTCGCTCTCGAAGCGATCGGCGACAATATCAGGGTCAATGCGCTCTGCCCGGGCGTGATCGCGACGCCGATGATCCTCGACCGCGTGTCCGGGGGCACCGAGGAGGGTAGGAAGCAGATGGAGGGGCACGAGCCGATCGGCCGGCTAGGCCAGCCGGAAGAGATCGCTGCGGCGGTGCTCTACATGTGCTCTGATCTTGCCGCCTTCATGGTCGGTCACGCGATGGTCGTCGACGGCGGTCAGACGGCAGGACTTCCTGAATGAGCACGCACCCAGCGATCGCGACCGATCGTGTCGCGGTTGTCACTGGTGGTGCCAGCGGCATCGGTCTCGCGGTCGCTGAGCGGCTCGGCAAGGCGGGTATGCGAGTGATGCTCGCCGACTTGGCCGGCGACGCATTCAAAGAATCGTGCGAGCGATTGTGAGCGGCCGACGTCGTCTGCCGCGCAGGCAACCAACGTCAGTGATCCTGTCGCGGTCACTGCGTCGGCCAAGGCCGCCTCGCCTTCGGCGAGGTGTCTCTGCTGCTGAATAACGCCGGCCGGGAAGGTGGCGGGGCATTCTCGCCGACCGCGCCGTTTGAACGGGCACGCTCAACACCAACCTGATGAAGTCGCTGCACATTAAAGGTTTTCCGACACCTCCTCTATTCGGATGTTCACGCTTCACCCCGCTGTCCAACGCCGGTCGCATTGTGGATGACGGAATTCATGTGTTTTCCGACAGGGGTCCGGCAGGCAACAGGCTGCCTCAAGCCTGCGCCTTAGGCTGCGGCCGCGTCTGAGCCGCAGGATCGAGGCCGCAGTGTCATTGTGTGGCTAACGAATTCGGGGTCGGAAAGCTCACGCGCGGGCTTGCCGATCAGATAACCCTGGATCGCAGAGCAGCCTTCGCGGGCCACGATCGCCAGTTGGGCGGGTTGTTCGATGCCTTCCGCCAGAACCGGCATGTGCAGGATGCGCCCCAGTTCCGCGACGGACCGCAGAATGGATACGGCCTGACCATCGTGCTCGATCTCGGCGACGAACGATCTGTCGAGCTTGATGCGGTCGAATGGGAAGGAACGCAGCACGTCCAGCGAGGAATAGCCTACACCGAAGTCGTCGAGGGCGATGGCGATCCCCATGGCCTTCAAGGCGTGCAGCTGTTCCAGTGCATAACGCCGATCCTGGAAGATGGCGCTTTCGGTCAGCTCCAGCGTCAGCCGCCCAGCCGGAAGCCCGCTATCGTCCAGCGCGGATCGCACCGTGTCGACCAGACGGGTGTCGGCCAGATGCACGGGTGAAAGGTTCACCGAGACCATATGGCGGTTTGGCCAGGCGGCAGCTTCGAAACAGGCCTGACGCAATATCCAGATGCTGAGCGGTACGATATCACCGCTTTTCTCGGCCAAGGGAATGAAGGTCACAGGGGAAATCATACCCTTGGCAGGGTGCATCCAGCGAACCAAGGCTTCATATCCGGTGATCTCCCCCGTCTCGATCGAGGCCTGTACCTGATAGTGCAGCTCAAATGCCCCCGCCTTGACGGCATTGCGCAGGTCGGCTGCAAGATCGCGGCGTGCCCGGACAGCGTCGTCCATCTCGGCATCGTAAAAGCACGGTTTTTCCAGGTTCGCCGATTTGGCGCGGTACATCGCCAGATCTGCCTTGGCCAACAACACATCGGCATCGAAGCCGTCATGGTTCGCCATTGCGACGCCGATATTGGCGCCGACGGAAGCGGTGAACCGCTCGAACACAAAGGGCGCCTCGAATATCTCGGCCAAGCGAAGAAGGAACCCTTCCAGGTCTGAAGGCTCGTTGTGGGAGACGATCGCTGCAAACTCGTCGCCACCAAGGCGCGCAATGCATTCACCAGGCTGCAGGATCGCCGATAGCCGACTGGCCAGTGCGATCAGCAACTGGTCGCCCGCCTCATGCCCGAACGTATCGTTCACCGTCTTGAACCTCGAAAGGTCAAGCATGACGATCGCCATGAGGGGATACCCTCCCTTCACAGCAAAGCGGCGCGCAAGCTCCTCGTAGAAACTCATGCGGTTGGGCAGACCCGTCAAACCGTCATGCAGTGCCATATGGCGAAACCGGCGGTAGGCCTCGCTTTGGGTATGCCCGTCGATCAACGCGCTGACCGCCGCGCAACCAACGACGATGAGGGCGGCCACGGCCGTGGTGATCGCCAGCGCCGTCATCGTGAGGTCAGACAAACCCTGCCCCAGTTTCAGGACAACGATGCTCATCGCCGCCATGCCGGTGAAATGGAGAGACGCGACGGCCAGACTGAGCAAGGATGCGGCTGTCAGGTTCCGCCGTGCAGACGTACCGATCAGCAGCTGAAAGGCCGCGCCACTCAAGCTTGTGGACAGCAGGATCGAGGCCGCCACGTAGCGCCAGTCCCAGGTGACGACCCCGTCGATCCGGTATGCGGCCATGCCGAGATAATGCATTGTGGCGATCGCGGCTCCTACGATGGCACCACCGGCCAGCCCGGACCAGCGCCGACGCTGGGCCGCGACGGCAAGGCCGGGTGCCGATATCGTGATGGCAACGACGAGCGATATGAGCGTGAGGATCGGGTTGAGCACGACTGGCGCGCTGGTCCGGAACGCCATCATGGCCACGAAGTGCGTAGACCATACCATCGTGCCGGTACCGACGGCCCCCAGCAGCACCCACCCTGCCCGAACAGGCCCCGTCGCAGGCCTGATCCGGCTGAAAAGCTGTACGGTCGCGGCCGAGCCGACCAGACAGATGAGCAGAGCCAGCAGAACCAGTCCGATGTCATGTTGCTGACCGATGCAGGAGGCCAGCCGGATCATGACGCATTACGCCGGCTATCAAGCAGCGCTTCCATCGCCAGCGATGCCTGGCGGGCAAGACCAAGTAGAAATGCCTTCTGATCAGCGGATGCCGGCCTCCGGTGGACCGTATCGACGACACAAAGCGCGCCGACGTCGATACCGCTGAGACGGCGGAGCGGCGCTCCGATATAATAACGGACGAATGGATCGCCGATGACGCTCGGCAGTGCGGCGAAGCGTGCGTCCGCCTGCGGATCGCAGACTTCCAGAACGTCGTGCTGTTCAAGAGCAAAATGGCAGAAACCATGGTTACGAGGAATGCACGTGATGGCCGCCCCATGGCCAGCCTTGTACCAGTGTTCCTGGTCATGGATCAGCGAAAGCGACGCGATCGGTGCGTCGAAGCCGGACGCTGCTGAACTCACGAACCGGTCAAAAGCGGGTTCCGACAGTGTTGCGACGATCCCGAGATTGTGTACGGCAACCGATCGCCGCCGCTCCCGAAATACGCTCTTGAACATCGGAGTCTCGCATCATTGGCCGCTAAAGAGGGTCTGGGCCTCTACGCGTTAACACGCGGTTCGCGCACGCTTTTTGTTCGGTACGGTCTGTCCTCGGCTGCAAATCGTTCGGTGGACGTGTTTCGCGCGAACATGCTTGTTGAACTTGTAAGCCGAGAGCCGGCTCAAAGTTTGCGTTGGCGTCGCTCAAGGAAATCAGCTCTCACTGAAAAGAACGTCCCTTCAATGCCTTATGCAATGATCACGTCATGACTTTCATAAGGTGTTAACCATTGGAAGGTAAAAATTGGCTTGGGCATTCTCTCCCCCCAACCTTTATGCCGGGTGTCTCGCTGTCTGAACCAGATGACGGGATGCCCGGCTTTTTTGCGTGCGTCATCAAGGACCGTGCCGATCTGAAGGGCACAGGAAAGATGCCTCGTGAACCTTGTTTAAGGAAGGCCTCGGCTAGGCACGCGTCGAGGAGAATGCGTGTGGATCGAAGTTCCTGTTCGGTTACCCATGACGAAGCGGCGCGCTTGGCCGAGTTGGTCGCGTACCGGGTCCTGGACACCGCGCCAGAGCGGCTGTTCGATGACATCGTCTGCCTGGCGCAAAGCCTGTTTGGCGTCGCCACAAGCACCGTGTCGCTGATCGATGACCGGCGTCAATGGTTCAAGGCCAGAGCAGGTTTGGACGTTTGCGAAACTGACCGTGACGCGGCATTCTGCGCCCATACGATCCTCGAAAACGAGATCATGATCGTTCCGGATGCCCATGCGGACGTCCGCTTCATGGACAACCCACTGGTGTTGGGGTCGCCCTTCATCCGGTTTTATGCCGGAGCGCCGCTGACTACGCCTGCCGGATTCAATATTGGAACGCTGTGCATTTTCGATCCGGAACCCCGTCCTGGCGGCCTTAGCCAGACGAAGGCGGAGCAGCTCGCCATGCTGGCCGGCATCGTGATCGAACGGCTGGCTGCCGGCAAAGCGGAGCGGGAGCAGCAAGGTGACGCCGAGCAGGTGCGTGCAGTGGCCGAAACGCTCGACAGCGCAGCGACAGCACTGGACACGCACGCAAGAGGGCTGGCGACGCTTGCATCTGATGGGGCCCTGAAATGCGACGCCGCGGCGCAAGGTGTGCGGCAGCTGGTGCTGATGGGCGGTGAGGTGGAGCAGGAGGTTACCGTCGTCTCTAATGACATCACCGCAGTTGCCCATGATGCCGACACCATGCGTTTGGCTGTTCACGGCCTGACAAAACACCTTGAAGGGATCGGATCTGTATCGAGCGAAATTTTGCAGATCGCGTCGCAGACCCGGCTGTTGGCCCTGAATGCCTCGATCGAAGCCGCACGTGCTGGCGAAGCCGGCCATGGTTTCGCTGTTGTGGCGGCTGAAGTCCGTCAGCTTGCGAGCCACACAGCGGATGCGACGGACCATATCCTTGCCGAACTGCGGGCGATCGATCGTGCCGTGGAACAGGTCGCGCTCAAGTGCGGCAAGCTCGGTCAGCGGATTGCAAATATGGACGCGCGCTCGCATCGGATACGCCAGACCGCCGGTTTGCAGGCCGCTACGCGCACGCATGTCGGAACCGAAGTGGATGAGGTGGTCATTACTGCGCGCGAAATCGGGAGCTGTGCAAGGCATGTCGGTGATCACAGCGCGACCGTTCTAAACCAGGCGATGCACCTTCGTTCGCATGCAAAACAGCTAATGGTTCGATATCAGAGTTGAAGGTATTTTCCTGACTCGTGTCCGGTACAAGGGACCTTGTTAGAGGTGTTACCCTGATTTTCCAGATTGAGGGCAGATTGGCTCCAACCGCGGCACCCGGGTTCATTCATATTTTAGTCTTACAGACTAAGGATCGAACCATTCCCGCGGAATGAGGTCCGATGAAAAACATATCGATCGCCGGTAAGCTGATGTCAGGGTTTGGCGGATGCCTGCTGATCTTGATTGGCCTTGCTGGCTTCTCGGCGTTTCAACTCGGAACTCTGAACGGGTTTGTCCAGACTTTTGCGAACGATAGGTTGCCGAAGTCGGTTTATACCGGGCTGCTATCGACCCAGCTTGCGACCTATCAGCGACTGGTCGCCGACGATATTCTGTCGCTTACGCCTGATGCGATCCGGGCGAAAGAAGGTGCCATCACCAAAGAGGCCGCCAATATCGAAGCGACGCGTCAGTGGCTTGGTGCACATCTCAAGCGTCCTGCCTCGCTCGCAGCCCTCAAAAAGTTCGACGCAGGCTGGAAGGAAACGCAGACCTTCGTTCAACCCATTCTGGCTTTGTCCCGTCAGAATGAAAATAACAAAGCCAAAGCGCTTTATGATCGGACAGGTAGCCAGTTCGTACAGCTTGGCGGTCTCATGGGTGATCTGCGTGACGTGCAGGCAGCCGCATGCGAAGAGGACCGCGTTGCGTCAGTTTCGGCCTACTCCGTAGCCACCTGGGCGTTGCTCGTTGGCGTCCTTGTTGCAGTGCTGCTGGTGATCGCCGTCCTGGTCACGATGATCCGCCTGATCTCCAGACCACTGGTTGCGATGGCGGCGACGATGAAGTCGCTGGGGGATGGGGATCTCGATACCGTGATCGTCAAGGATGACAGGCGGGACGAAGTGGGGGCACTTGGGACTGCGATGACGCATTTCCGGGACCAGCTAGCGGGGGCAGAGCGCGCCAAGGCGGCACAGACGGAGCTGATCGTAGGCAGCGTCGGCAATGGTCTGACAGCGCTTGCTAAAGGCGATCTCACGCACCGGATCAGCGTAGAGCTCACAGGTCCCTTCGCGCGGCTGAAAAGCGATTTCAATCTGGCGATTGAAGCAATGGCAGACACGCTGACAGCGGTTGTGCGTTCGACCTCAGGCATCCGCACAGGTTCCAACGAAATCAGTCAGGCATCAGACGACCTGTCCCGACGGACCGAGCAACAGGCCGCCTCGCTTGAGGAAACGGCGGCTGCAATGGATGAGATCACCGCGACCGTTCGCGAAACAGCCACCGGGGCCGTCCGTGCCAATCAGGTCGTTGTCGACACTCGTACCGACGCTGACAATGGCGGGCGTGTCGTTCGTGAGGCGATCGACGCAATGAGCGCGATCGAGCGCAGTTCGGCGGAAATCTCGGAGATCATCTCGGTCATTGACGGGATTGCCTTTCAGACCAATCTGCTGGCGCTCAATGCTGGTGTCGAAGCGGCCCGTGCCGGTGACGCAGGTCGCGGATTTGCCGTAGTGGCGTCCGAAGTCCGCGCGCTGGCGCAGCGGTCTGCAGATGCTGCCAAGGACGTCAAAACCAAGATCACAGCGAGCGCCAATCAGGTGGAAACGGGTGTCGCGCTTGTTGCCGAAACCGGTCGCGCGCTCGACCGGATCGTGAAACGGATCGGCGAAGTCAGCGAGCTGGTGTCCGCGATCGCGACGGGTGCCGAACAGCAGGCTTCCGGGCTCCAGCAGGTGAACACTGCGGTTGGCGAAATGGATTCTGTCACGCAGCAAAATGCGGCAATGGTTGAGCAAGCGACCGCGGCCGCACGCAGCCTGGCGGCGGAAGCCGAAGATCTGGCAGAAAACGTCGCTCGCTTTACGCTCGGCGGGAATACGGTAGAACCGCGTGCGGTAGCTCAACCAGTCCGGCAGTCGTCTCTGACTCCGCCACGCAGGCCGGTCTCGCACCGTAGCAGCAGAAGCCTGGCGCTTGCAGTCAACCAAGCCGACGAGGACTGGTCGCAGTTTTAGACGAAGTGCTCCCAGGAGCTTTTCCGGCAAATGATAATACACTTTGAAAAAGCAGCGAGACTTTAGTATGTGAAAAACAAAATTAAGGATTAAGCTATCTATGCCCGCTCATGACGATCTGCTCGCTTTGGTAGCTGATATTGTATCCGCCCATATTTCGAATAACAATATTTCAACGAGCGACGTCCCGAGTCTGATCCGCACGACCTATGATGCGATGGCCAGTCTTGGTGAACCGGAGGCTCCGGCTCCAGTGGGCAAGCCTGAGCCCGCCGTCACCGTACGCAAGTCGCTCGCCAACCCGAACCACATCCTGTCGATGATCGATGGCCAGCCCTACACAATGCTGAAACGGCATCTGTCACAGAATGGCCTTACCCCTGCTGAATATCGCGAGCGGTACGCTTTGCCGTCGGATTACCCGATGACTTCAAAGGCCTATAGCGAACGGCGCCGCGAGCTTGCTTATTCCTTCGGCCTTGGCCGAAAGAAAGCGGCGATCGAGGCGCCTGCGCCGGCTGCAGAAGCGAAGGCGACACGCAAGCCGCGCATGAAGAAGCCTGCCGCAGTCAGGGACAGCGAAGATTGATCAGGCGCGTTGGATTTTTCGGACGGAACCACCTGATTATTAAGTGCAGCTGCCATCATAGATGTTGCGGTGCCCAAGAGGCGGACTTTCAGGCAACCTCTCTTGAACTTCGGAGCTTGTCCTTAGGAGCAAGCTCCTTTTCAGAAGCTACACATCGTAACCGCCCCTTCTCATTTTCGCGACTTTGGACGACAGTCCTCGCATCGTGAACGGCTTGGTCAGCAGTTCCATGCCCGGTTCGAGGTGGCCATTGCCGACCGCTGCGTTTTCAGCATAGCCGGTGATGAACAGCACTTTCAGGCCAGGCCGCAGAGAACGTGCTGCATCGGCAACCTGGCGCCCATTCATGCCGTTAGGCAAGCCAACGTCGATGATGAGCAGTTCGATCTTCGCACTCGATTGCAGAACCCTACTGCCCGCTGCGTCATCGGCGGCGCCGATCACGGCATAGCCTTCTTCGTCGAGCACCTCGTCAATGAGGTGTCTGATGGTCGTCTCGTCATCGACTACCAAGATGGTCTGGCCGCTGGCCGCTGCGGCGGTGGGAATTGCCTCTTCCTCCTCGCCCATCAGGGCCTCACCGGCGTGGCGGGGAAGACACCAAAGCGCAACTGACTGTCTGTGTCCTTACGGGCACCGGCAAGGGCGAAATGTGGGGAACGAGGCGGGTTCGCTTGGTCTCGGCATTGGCGATGTGTTTCCACGTCCAACAAACGACGGTTTTCTGAATGAGCTTCAGTCCGAGGTGGCTTGGGGAGGCAGTCCGAAGCGATTCTGTGCCAGCGTACCCCGACGACAGGTCCACACCAACAACGTGGTTCCGAGCACTAAAATCGCTAGAAAGCTCAGGCCCGCTGCTATGAGGATCTGCTTACCGGTCTCGTCTCCCAGCATCACGCTTGTCAAAGCGTACATAAACAAGAGCGCGAAGCTTAAGACCGGCAGCGGTAGTGCCCACCAGCCAGACCGGTCCACATCGTGCAATCGCCTCACCAGCACCGCTAACGAAGGAAGAAACAGGACAAGGCACAAGGGACAAGAAATCGGGGTTGCCGCGACCGCGACGGCGATCTGCAGGGCGCTTGCTGCGATCGTGTAGGACCAGAACTCCATCCGTGACGAGCGCCCAGCAAAGCGGGCATATCGCCGAAAAGGCAGCACAGCAGCTTCAACGAAACTTTGCGGTCTCGGTGCCCTGCCCATCAACGCTATCCCTTTTGCCATCGACGAGGCCACCCGACGGGGGTTGCCCTGTTCGCTCACTAGCTAATCCGCATTTACCCGTCGCTTCGTACCCTGCCCTACCGTTCAACAAACGACCGTTTTGCGGACACTGGCATCTCGCGTGCAGAATGTACGCTTTTTAGCGTTGTGGCGTTCAATAACTCATGCGAAAACCAAAGTGCAGAAACGTCACCGTGAGGTTGAATGTTGGACACTCATATTCCCATTCCGCCACATATTCCGGTACACGCCGGATTACCTATTAAGGAAACGGCGCCCCAGTAATTGCGCGATCCAGGCCCGTCACTCGCTTGACCTGTGCGATGCTGCACCCGACCAACTCGGCGGTTTTGGCAATGGTCATGCCGACGTCGTGAAGACCGATGATGTGCAAGGGCAGGGTTTCGACCGGTGTACCGCCCTGCCCGCTTGCGATTTCGATCCCTACCAGCTGTCGCTCCTGTCCGGTTTCGTAGTCGTCACTTTCGGGCGCGGCTCCGGTCGGAAGAGCATCAGCGGAACCGCGTCGCCCATCGCGCGGTAGCCGGCGGGGGCGGGATGGAGATGGTCACCGGAATCATAGGCCGGGGCGAGCCGATCGGGACGGGCCGGGTCGCGCAGGATGCGGTCGAAATCGATGACGGCGTCGAAGGTGCCGGATGTGCGGATGAAGGCGTTGACCGCCTGACGATCGGCTTCGGTGGCGGGGCCGGGATGATAATAGTCGTTGCCACCGAATGGCGTGATGGTGCCGCCGATGATCCGGATGCCGTGCGCGTGGGCGCGTGCGGCGATCTGGCGATAGCCGGCGGTCAGCCGTGCGACCATGTCCGCATGGGCGGCGGGGTCGGCGGAGGCGTCGCGGGTCAGGACGCCGAGATCGTTGACGCCGGCCAGTATGATCGCCCAGCGGACGCCGCTGCGCGCGATCACGTCGCGGTCAAACCGTGCGAGAAGATTGGGACCAAGACCATCTTCGAGCATCCGGTTGCCGCCGATGCCCGCATTGAGCACGCCGATCCCGCGTCCGCGCAGCCGTTCCGCCAGCCGGTCGGTCCAGCGGAGGTTGGTGTCGGGCAGGACGCCATAGCCGTCGGTGATCGAGTCGCCGATCACGACCAGCGTGCCCGCCATCGGCGTCGCGGCGGTTTCGACATCGGACAGCGCATACCAGCGCGTCGTGGGGGCCGCCCCGGCCAGCATTGGTTCGCCGACATGATCGCCGCGCAACGTGAAGCTGGTGGCGCGCGCACCGGGATGGCCGGTTTGCGGCGTTGCGGCTTCGGGGAGGTAAAGGTCGATCGCCAGGTCCGTGCCGGGGGCGAGCGGCAGTGGGACGGGATCCGAATAGAGTTCCGCCCCCGCCGGAATGACCGCGTTCGGACGCCCGGCGAAGGCGAGGCGGCGTCCGGGACCGATTTGCGGGGTTCCGGGCCGGGCGGCGCGCGCCACGGCCCCGCTGCCGATCGCCAGCGGGCGCGTGCCGAAGACGTTCGAGACGCGGACGCGCAGGCATCGTCCTCCGGCGGAAAGCCGGACGATCTGGCGTAGCGTCACTGCGGCGGCGCGATCGGCCGGCAGGACATTCTCGTTCAGCGGGATCATCTGCGCCGATCCCCAACTGGCGATCCAGCCGTCGTGCGCCGTTGCCGGCCCGGCAAGCACCAAGGCCGCCATGAGCAGTACGGAGCGCGGGACGATCCTCATTGCGGATTGCCGGGGGCGAAGGGGAATGATTGCGCCTTGTACCAGTCCAGATCATGGGCGGGGGCGGTGGTGCCCGCGGGCAGCGGGAGGTGGTTGACCGACATCCAGTAAGCGAGGCTGGCGTCGCGCCACCATGTTGCCTCCGCGCTCTGGATGTCGAGGAAGGTCGCGGTCTTCGTCCAGCGTTCGGCGTCGATCCGGGGCTTCAG
>Ga0265797_10001511_pt1 | contig 40744 bp, 25 predicted proteins | sample P2T30metagenome_FD_192433 | JGI IMG/M metagenome (GOLD analysis project Ga0265797, IMG submission 192433) | Plant litter microbial communities from East Loma Ridge, Irvine, California - P2 T30 | ecosystem: Environmental > Terrestrial > Plant litter > Unclassified | place: USA: California...
GGAACCGTTGGAGGTCAATTCTCTGAGGAAGATCTCCTTGTTGGAGTAGACGGTGTTGATGATGAGGGAGAGAAGCTGAGAGATCTCGGCCTGGAACTCGAAGGTCTCGGCCATGATAGCGGTTATGTGTGAGGTTTAGATAGAGAAAGGGTATGTCTGGATGGAAGTTGTAAGCAACTGATCTTCGAGGCAGCGCAAGCGGTATAAACGTTTGGCTGCAGAGATTGATTGATTGCCCTGGGCAACGGCGGCGGCGGCAGCGATGGCGACGGCGTTTGGAGCTGGTGGTCTGAGAGCGACTTACGATTTGCGGAGTCACGAGAGAGGATGCGTGACGGAGAGTTGCGGTGGTAGTGTGGTATGGGATGGCAAAGGCCGGGTATAACAGTAAATGTGATGTAGTGAGGAGAGTGTGTGTGGATGAGGCTGAAAGGCTTCCTTATGACATTCGCAAGCACGATTGCTGGAACGTTCGAGCCGAATATTTTGCTCTTCGATGTTCTTCCAATGACTTCCACAATCCCCTCCGCCCCCAGGAAGTTGGCCTCAGGCAGGCAGAGCTTGGACCATGTGATGTGAAAGTCCACCTGCATACATGAGAGGCATCACAAATGAAGAGTGTGATAGAATTATCCAAACAGGCAAAGTGACGGAATCTCAGCTTCTGATGGAAACTTGGTTTTATACATGTCGTTGTTCACTTCGTAAAGCTTCATGTGACACTGTACATGCTATATCTGACAAGACCATCAAGGTAAAAGCACGTGCTTTGCCTGTATTGGTCTCGCCCCAACGTGGTAAATGTCTACATATACTGCCTATAGTGGGTGGAAATCGTCCGAATCCTTCTAGTCATCCTCTTGCTGTTGCCAAACTTGGCAGCTCCAGAGCAGGGTCTCATTGTTAGTACATGTAGCATACTTCATCCGGTGGTCACAGCTAAAGAAAGTGCTGTACCCGTCAAGCCGTGTGACGAGGTCGTAGTTTGTGCTCAAAATTGATTCACGGATGCTTGAACCTTGTAACGTCTATCATGCTCTATTCTTCTCGTCGTGACGTAGCAAAACACACTCTCGTCGACGCCCATATCATCCAAGAAGGTCACCAAGCTTATCGCAGTACGCGCTAGGAACCACACTCGCGCCCTCAGCCAAAAACTCCTCCTTCTTGCTCACGCCAGTCAGCACGCAAAGCGTACCTCCCAGCCCACCCTCAATACCAAACTGAATATCAGTGTTAAGCCTGTCGCCAACCATGCAAGCCCTCTTGCGGTCAAACTTGAACTTGCCCTCAATCGCATCCATCATAGCCTGGCTGGGCTTACCAAGCGCCAGTGGCTCCTGGCCAGAAGCCTTCACCAAAGGTGCACTCATGGCGCCTGCACCAGGGAACAAAGTGCCAGCGCTGGGCAAGCTCGAGTCGATGTTGGTGGCGAGGAACTTCGCGCCGCGGCGGAGGTAGGCCTGGCCGTAGGCTACTTTGAGGTAGTTCATGTGGTAGTCCAGACCTGTGAGCACGATGGCGACGTTCTCGTCGAGAGTCTCGCCGCTGGCGATGCGGTCGAAGTCTTCGGGCTCGATGTCGCGGCGCAGCGCAGGGTCGGTGCCGCCGCAGTAGGGGACGCCTTCGGATTCGAGCTCTTGCTCCATGCCGGTTTCGCCCATCACGTAGACTTTGTTTTTGGGGGCTTCGAGCTTGAGGATGCGGGCGATGTAGATGGCGGCGCTGTAGGACGAGCCGAAGACTTCCTCCTGTGGTGGGTGTCAGTTGCTGTCATCGCGATCGTTTGCCGACGATAGTGTCCGTGCATACCTCAGACGCAGTAATGCCCATCTTGTCAAACTTCTTCTTGTAGTCCGCGCGAGACTTGGTGCTGTTGTTCGTCACGAAGACCAACTGCTTGCCTAGCAAGTACCCTGTCAGCAACCAGCACACATGCCGTACATGCGAATGTTCTCAATCCATACCTTTGCTGCGCAACATGTTGATTGTCTCCGCGGTACCTGGGAACTGGTGTTCGCCGGACCAGAGCACGCCTATCCTTCTCGTATCATCAGCCTATCGATTCCTGTCTCCTTCATCTTTTTGTCCTGCGTAGGCAAGTCGATTGATCCTTGTTGAGTCGGGTGTGCGTACCATCGCAGTCGAAGAGGAATACCTTATAGCAATCAGTATATGCGCAAGCATACAATCTTCTCAGCGACTTACATCGAACTGGTCAATAAAGGCGTCAATACCGGCCTTATCGCCAGTCAAGTATTTGGGTCCAGCCATTCTGGGCAAGGTAGTCGGGTAAGATCGTGAGAGCTGTATTGGTCGCAAAGGGTGCTTGTTGCTCAGTGTATGCTTCGTCACTGCGCCAAAGAACCTGGTGGAAGTATTGAGAGCACGGACAAACAACATCCAAACGTGGTGGGGTGTTTCTTTTTGGCGGGACACTTTTGGCCGAAGATGGAGTCATTGAGATGCCGAGCGTCGGACTTTGAATGGCCGGCGTCGCTTGCGGATGCTCTGTTGATGTCTCGCATACATGTCACTAAATGTGCTCTACAGCCTATTGTAAGATACGCCTACGGTTGGAGTTCACGGGCAATATTGAGAAAACGAGTTTCACGTTCGTCTGGAATTTTTCCGTGCTCTGTGATTTCATCCACTTGGCGAATGGCAGTCGACCAAACCGATATAGTACAGACATTGAAATGAAAGTCAAAGATTTCTACAGTTCTAAACTCAGGACTACACAGGTCAACTTATCAAATCTACTCCTACCCCCTCGAAACACCACCCTTCCTCCCACTCATCATAACCCTCCTCCTCAACCCTCTCTCCATCTCCGCCGCTTCCCTCACAGCCCTGTGCAAATCCCTCTCTTTAGCAGCAACTTCTTGCACAGCCCTATGCAGCTCCGTCGCAATATGCGCTGGGTCCGAGTCAGACGTTTGAGACTCCGGCGAAGACGAGATATCGTGCTCCGGAGGCCATCGGTTCATCGTGCGAACGCGTTTGAGAGGTTTGGGGCTTCGGACTGACCACGGCGATGACAGATGTGGAGACGAGGGATACTGGCCTGGAGCGAGGCGAGGTGTGTGACGTGAGAATGGTGAAACAACCGAACTACTGCCTGGACGTTGTGTTGCCGTAGCTGCAGCGTTTGGAGAGAAATCGGTGGCGCGAAAAATGGATGAAGGGAGTGGGACTGGCTCGGGTATGGAGTTGTTGCGGGTAGAGAGCGCAGTGACATATACAGACGGTGGCGAACGTGACTTGTTGTCTGGTTTCTGGCTGCGTATGTGCTCGGCGATCGCTCTTGCTAAAGCTTCGTCGCTCATGGGACCTGGCGAGGTCGGTTCGCTCAACAGGCTTTCGGGATCTTCGACGTGAGGTAGCGATTGTTCTGGTCTTATTCCGCGAGTGTAAAAAATCTCGTCCGGGGCATCAGCTACACGCACTGGTCCTGCAGAAATGGGACCTGGTGTCATGGGCTCCCTCAACAAGCCTTCGGCATCAAAGCTGGTGAAGGGGAAACCGACGGGCGTGATGTAGCTATGGGCTTGCACAGACGATCCTTCTTTCGTAGGGCCTGATATGTCGATGTTCATACTGGCAGCAATTGCGTGTAGTTCATCGAGGAGCTCGCTCATGGAACAAGGCTTGATCTTGTGGGGCCTCAAGGGCGATGGCTCAAGTCTGTCGGTTTGAGCAAGATGGGTGACCGCGTTGGTCTGTGCCCGGTGCTCGTCCACAGAGCCTAGCTGTGCAACAGCTTTTGAGACTTTGGCTAGGTTTTCGGACAATCTCTGGGTCGAAGCTCTAGTAAGAGGTCCCCTTCGCGGGTCGGTTGCCACGCGGTCGAGTATACCCTCATGCTGAACGACAACAATCGCGCCGGTGTCTGTGATCATTTCCACTGCAGCCACAGGTACTGGGCCATTCACGGCTGCAAGAGGAGGTCCAGGACTAAGCGCGTGCGGAGGAGCTCCATGGAAATGCGCAGCAGCCAGCAAGATGTCCTCGCGAGCCTTTGCACTCGCATGCCTTTTTAGACTTTGCTCGGCGGTGCAGTCAAGGCACACGTCTTCTGCATGTAAACGCTTAGCTCTCTCTGCGAACGACCATGGACTTGTTGCTTCTAGCTGCGATCGGTAAACTTTGCCAACAGGGATGTACGCACCACTTCGACTTCGCTCGACCATATCTTTCGTTGGTCCTACAAGTGCAGCTGTGGGAGGACGACGACCGTGCCTAGTACAATTATTGATCGTTCCAAGAAGATGTGACTGCGGCGAGATTCGTGCATTGCCAGCTTCCTATGGCCGGCTATTGTGGCGAACGTTGAAGTTCCTGCTTGCACGGCGGCCGTACCCTGAAGCAATTGCGAACCCATCTTGGTTGCCACGGGAAGTGTCGAGGGTCGCTGGATTAGGAGTCGGGTGGGAGTCGTGCTCAGGTGGATCTTTGAGCATCGGCATAGATTGAGCAGGTTGGAGAGCATTAGTACGGTGCTCTTCTTCATTTTTGCCACGAGAAGTGTCGAGAGTATCAGGTTTAGGAGTCGGGTGTGAGTCGTGTTCAGGTGGATCTTTAAGCATCGGCATAGATCGAGCAGGTTGTGGAGAATGGATTATGGGCTCTTCCTCAGGTACTGAGCGATGTAGAGGAGTTTCAGGTCTGATAGGGGCGCCACTGGCATCCCTACGTGGGAAGCGACGCACGCGAAGTGGGAAAATTAGGTCAACGTTAGGCTTCTCGTCTCGATGGAGCTGCGAGCGGTGGTTGCCGCTGTCGTGATTGTGATCGTGACGAGTGTGCCCGACTGGTCGAAAATGCTTTGGCATAGGTATCGCATTCTTGAGCTCAAGCTCTTGGATTCTGCTTGCTACCTGACTAGGTGGCTTTTGCCGAGGAGTACGAAGTCGCTTTAGTGTTCGGGGTCGACTGCTTTCTGCTTCTTCCAGAGACCCATCCAGCCCGACCGGACTTTCGCGATTGTGCGATAACGCGTGCGAGGTTTTGGCTTGGGATGAAGGTGATGCCTTGTATGGTTCGGTGGAGAAGTCATCGGTATTGTAGGAAGATGTGGAGCCGTCGTAGCTGCTGAATATCGCTCGACGAATGGGTCTGGAGCAGAACTTGGTATCGTTGTGAGAGTAGGCGTACTCCTGGCTGCGCTCGGAACATCTTCGTGGAAGCGTGACTTTGGGACCGTGGCCGACTGGTTGACTGGCAGAGTCATCGAAGATATCTCTGCTGGATCCCTTGTATTCCGAGAGTTCGACAGGCGCCGCACTTTGGTTGCAACACTGGGATCGGTCTGGGGAAGTTGTTGTACAGGATCGGTGGCAGCTGTCGACTGCTCCGCCAGCGATTCCACCTTTCTTGCTGTGACACCCGTAGCAGACTTGTCCGACGACGAGCCGCTGTCTGTCAGAAGAATTCGATTTGGTTGTAGACCTTCGACTTCGACCTCCGCCGCTACCTCTGCAGCGTGCAGTCTGGCCACCAGCTCGCTCATCGCACGGTCTTGTGACACCGACAGTGCCAGCGTCGAGCCCATTCCGTAGCCACACCTGTCGCATTGGGAGGACCGGTGATGCAGCTCCATATCGGGGTCTGGTGGAGTCCAGGGAATCTCCTGCCTCGAGTGCTTCTGCTTCAGTATGCCGCGTTTGACCAAAGGCGTTGTCGGACGCGGTGGTGGCACGACTTTGGTCTCCTATGACATCTCCTCGAGCTCCACCGCCGGCGTCTCCTTCGGCGTCGCCATCGATATCGACATTCGGGATGGAGTGGCGGCGAAAGGAGTGTGGCCCGCGCTTGAGTACAGGTCTTCCAGGTCCACCTGTGGGTCCTCCAATCCCAGGTGCGAGTCGAAGACTGGGGCGTGATAGACGGTGCGAGTCGACGACCCGGCACGCTCCAGCGGTCTCAGCTTGTAGAACTTCCCCCTGTCGCTTGTGATGCTCGATCGCCCAGATATCGAGGAACGAGACGACTGGCGCGTCAGAACTTCTTCGTCTTCGTCTGTCGCAGAGTCGCGACGCGTGCGTGAGCCAGCGGTAGCGAAGGGCTTCGAAGCTTTGCGCTTTGACTTGAGCGATAGCCTGGAAAGGCTCTTGAGCTGTGACATCGTGATCTCAGCATGCTATCAAATGGCAACCATCGCATGAGGGACATGCTGCATACAAGTTTGTGCGAGAAAGCTGAGCTCATTGCAGTTTCCTTCAGAGCTGTCTTGAGGTTTGTCGGCATCAAAGTAATGGTCCAGGTCGCGCACACAAAGTACTGGAGAGTGGCAGTCGCTCGACATCAAGCACGGTCACGTACGGTGCATGAGGACCTGATCGTATAGATTGGGTGCAGGATCTGCGAAAATAAGCAATAGTGAGGAATGACTGGACTGGGCGATCTGAGGTTTCGGTGTTCAGGAATCAGGTGTCGGGATAGCTTGTGATGAAGAACGCCTGGAAGTTTCATGTTGGATTTCAGGAAGCTATGCTGCTAAATGTCAGGTCGGAAGGAAACAGCAATGACCGCTTTTCAAAACTGGAAGCAGCGGACAGATTTTCAAGCCTCAACCACACGCAAATATAATACACAGCAAATCTACGCTGTATTTACAGAAGTAAGCCCTTACTTAAGGACGGCCTGGAGGCTCTCGAGGACCTGGCAAAATGTTAGTCTCAAATTTGAACAGTAACATAAACATTCGAACATACCTCAAGCTCAATCTTGGCCTCAGCAATGTCCTGTTCGCTACCGTTGCCGCCAGCAATCTTCTGTGCCTCCGCAATCTGGTTCTTGACAGCCTCGGCGCTGAAGTCCTCAAGAGCGTAACCCTCAACAGCGTTGATGCTGAGCTTGGAGCCGGGCTGGACGGTGGCGAAACCGCCGGAGACTGTGTTGGTTTTGTGTTAGTTGAATATCCATATCCTTGCGATTCCAGTTTCATATAGTTCCAGGTTCTTGGCTGGGTGGATTCGACGTACGGAAGAACTGCTTGCTGGCGCCAGCCTCCTCAATGATCTCAACGAGACCAGGCTTGAGCTGCTCGATGGCGGGAACGTGGTTGGCGAGAATACCCATCTCACCGGACTCGGCGGGAATGTTCACCTGAACGCTGTTCTCGAATGTTAGTTCCGTGGTCCTGTCGGCAGTTCGGCTTCTCCCTCATAGCGCGCTCGGAGATCAGACGTACACATCCTGGGACTTGTAGATAGCCTGCGCGTAGAAATATTGTCAGCCTCCAACTGTTCCCTGATACACTTTCTTCTCCATGGGCTCTCTTGTTTCCCTCACAAATCCGGCATCTTCCACCCCCAGTCCCATCTCTTCCTTCCCTCCGCTTGTTCTCTCCAGCTCCTCATCTCTCCAGCCCTCGCAGACTCCTGAGTTCCAGTCTCCTCGAACGTACCTGGTGAGGCAGAGCCAAACTGAGCTGAATCTTGTCGGCGGCCACATCAGCGTATCCACGGCGCTGGACGGTGCGGAGGGCGTTGAAAGCCGGGCGGGCGGCGCGAGCGACACGGAAGGCGTTCATTGTGGCGGTACGGTGGGTGGGAGAGGTGTGTAGGGTGCGGTAGCGATGGGGGTATCCTCGTGCTGTCGTCGCAAAGAGCTGCCAATGATTGAAGGGAGGATGCGGGATGAGTCCGAGCTTGCCCGACGCTTGTCTGCTTCGGGCTTGTTCGGAGATGCAATCACGTGTGCTTTAAATGTTGCTTGACTGTCTCTCTGTCTGTAAATACCAGAAGAACACTTCTTACTTTTCTCTCGCGATGGTAAGCAGCTGAGTTACGCGGATTGAAGCCCATATCCTACTTAAAGACGAATACACTATTCCCACCCGCTACACAAAACCAGCCACTATGCTCATGGCGAAGTCAACCATCGCTAACCACTGCTAAAACTTGAAGACAGATATCACTGATCAATGTCCACCCACTCAATTTCCATGCTGCTGTCACTGTCGCTGTCGCCGTTGTTGTCACCATCGATATTGTCGTCGCCGTCAATGTCGATGTCGTTGTCACTGTCGCTGTCGGAAACGGATTCGGTCATGCCTGGCGCACTGCTTCCCGACCCAATATCGTCAACATCCATCTCGTGGTCAAAAGTTTCAGTGGTCATTCTCTCAAGGCCCAAATCCCCAAATAGACTGGCTCGACAACCCTCATGAAACAGGTGGTCTTTGACCATCACGTAGCTGCGCGGAAGTATGCTGTAGCCCTCTGGTACGGCTCCGTCGCGTAGATCTGCACTGTGCAGAGGCCCGTACTTCCTCTTGTCGTCCCTGTGCATCACGTACCCTATTTCCATCGGAGGTTTCAAGGCCGCCTGGCCTCTGCTGGATACATCGACATCCCAGAAACGATCGGACAGTAGGCTGAGAAGCCAAAAGAACGACACTTGCCATTCGTGGTGGTAGAAAGGCCCATTGTCTTCTTGCCAAAGCTGCTCATCTTCGTCGCCAGGTATACTCCCGAGCATGTCCCATATGTCCATACCAGGCCAATCCGAGTATGCGAACCACAGTCCAGGAACGCCCTCCGCTCCGTTGATGGTGTAATGGCTTCTTGCGACCTGCTCCTGTTCCTGTTCGCGCCGAATCGCTCCGCCAAGCGTACAGCATTCCAGCATACGGATCTCCGAACCGATGATTGGGTCGGCGTCGAATCTGTACTTGGTGCTCCAGTGGCAATTGGGCCCCGAGCGCGCAGCGCCGACTGCAGCATGCCCCAGCAGTTGTAGAAACCTGAATCCCAAAGAGATGGACGCCCCGGCCTGGCATACCACATCCCCTTCCATGGCGGCCGAATGCAAGCGCAGCTCTTCTGCGCTAATCACGATTCTGCTGGGCGAGCCTCGAAAGGGAGGAGAGACTCTCAAGTGCCAATTTGTCTCACATCTTGAGCCGTCTGCGTTCTCCTCAGCTGCATAGTAGATGTATCGTGCCAACTCCCGTAAGTCCGCTTTGGTCTTGTCAATTTGGCCGCTCGTCAGCGCTTCCGGTGGGTCATACAGGGACAGCTCGCTATCTGGTGTCCGCGCTTGCTGCATCCTCATGGCAGAATCGTCCATCTCGGACTGTAGAGACCTTGCCTCATCGAGTGTCCACGTTCGGATATCCGCAGCGTTGGCTTCTTGCTCTTCCGATTCCGAGCCATACGTGGTTCCGCTGGACATCAAAGCCCACCAGAATGGTAGACCGCAGTCTACTTCCAGCAGACGTGAGGCGAAACGGCGAGCTTGTTCTGTGTCCTGTAGGCTGAAGCCGGGTCCAAATCTGCTTGCCTCGAACAACGGGTGTACGTCGTTGGTCAGGCCAATGAAGCCATTGCCAGCGATATGTTCCTGTATCCAGTCAGGGCAGACTCTCAGTCGCCGATCATGCTGCTCTAAGGTGGCGAAAGTGATGTGGTCCACATCAGCCAAGCCTGTATCTTGTTTACCCGACATAGTGGCGGTTTGCGAAAAGATCAATGACGGTTATGGATGGGAAGTCAATATACTGAGGTTCAAAGAGCTTGGTGTCCAGTAACATGGATATTTGCCGTAAGAAATGGTTGCGTCGTCCACTGTCGTCGCCGCTGTTGCAAGAATCGAGGTCAACATCTTGGTCCTGTTCGAAGTTGGCAGGCGGCCTCGATGGTCTTCTAAGGGAAGGAAGTGACAGCGATCAAGGTGCAAGAAGCCAAGATCATCGCTTCACAGACGACTGCCTCCTGATACGTGTACCTAGCCTGCCGCTACACATATCTACATGTAATACATAGTACCTTATCCTCTGGGCTGCAGCGAGTCATCACGGTTCTGAGCAAAAGAAACAGTCTTCATCAGTAGCAAACTATCGTCCTTTCATCTGCTACATTATTATAGCAGTATTGCTCAGATTGTACTTCAGGCTTCACAAGCTTCACAATACCACTACTCCTTCTTCTTCCCCGACCTCGGCAACCCACACCAAAGCAACCAAATCACCACCAAAATCGCCAAAATAATCGGCTGCAACACCTGCACGCCCTTCGCCTGCGCCAGCGCTCCCACCGCAAACGGGAAGATCGCCCCTCCACTACCTCCAAACGCCGCCGCGAACCCAATCGCCGACACGTGCAAGTGCTTCGGCAGCAAGCGCGTCATCACGACCACCGCGGCCGGGAACAGGGGGCCCAGGAAGAAGCCCTGCAGCGACACGGCCACGGCGGAGACGTAGAATTGCGGCACGAGCCAGAAGAGGAGCTGCAGACCCGCGGAGATGGGCAGGTAGATCATGATGGAGAGTTTCTCGCCGATGCGCGGCGTTACGAAGCCTAGGATCACGCGGCCGACTGTGATGCCCAGCCAGAAGCCTGTGGCTACCATGCCGGAGGCGAAAGCAGCGCCGTTGCGGACGTCCATCATGAACACCACGATCCAGCCGCCCAGCGCGACTTCAGCGCCCACATAGCCCAACAAAAACAAAGCAGCGATCCAAGTCGTGCGAGCAGCGGGCAGGCGAGCGACGGCTTCGCGCAAACGCGAGCCACCAGCTTCTGAGGTGCGAGGGTGCGCGGCGCGGAAAGCGGCTGCGTTGGCGGTCCAGAAGGCTGCTACTGAGGTACCAAGTTCGAGGGCAGCGGCGCCGACCATCACGTAGTACCAGTAGTACCAGGGCAGACCGGCTTGGGTGATCATAGTGGTGGCGATGAGAGGCGCGATGACAGCGCCTGCGCCGTACACGCCGTGCAAGATGCCGAGCAGTTCATTTGCGTTGGCCATGGCGCCTACCCAGGCGTTCCAGCCGGAGTCCTCGATGCCATTGCCCAGACCTGCAATCATGTATGCGATGATAAGGGCGGGGTAGGGCGGGTGCACTGCGATGATCACGTAGGCGATGAGATGGCAGAGAGGACCGATGAAAGCCACGCCTCGCTGGCCGAACTTCATGTGGACGGCATTGTTGACCACAGCTGCGAGAGCGTAGCCGACGAAAGGCGATAGGAAGATGAGCGAGATGATGGTGTAAGAAAGGCCGTAGTACTGTTCCAGATAAGGGATGACAGCACCGTACGCAGCATCGTTCATTCCCATGACGGCAAACGCCCAGAGAACAGCAGGGAAGCGGTAGAGGTTCCTCCGAGGACTGTTCCAGTTCTCCAATTTCTCTGTCGGCGCGATCGTAGGGGAAGGTAGAGTCTCATTGCGATCTTGTGAGTTGGCATCCTCGTTCAAGCTGCGTCCTCCGATGCTAGATGGTGTTTGGGTTGAAACGGTGGGCCTGTCCTGCTTGAGTACGACTGGTTGCATCTCCATGGGCGCTTCCAGCACAGCTGTGGAAGAGCCGCCATTGCGATGTTCGAAGCTCATGTTGGGCGTAATAAGTTCTTGCAAAAGTCTGATGCGTCGAGTCCAAGGTCCTCAGACCAGATCGAGCCTGTCGGGTTATCAAGCCAGCTCCCAAAGGTGGAGAAGTCGTCAAAGAGAAGAAACGCAAGCAAGAGCAAGATGGAATGCCTGCAGTGGTCAACGGCAAGATGAGAAGTGATATAAAGTACACACAGTTCTAAACAATTCAACCACATATACACCCACCGGCTCGCACAAAAGCAGTCCGAATCCCGCCTCACCCAGGCGCAGGGTAGATCTACATCGCAGATATCCCAAGTCCCCCGAAGGCCAAACAACAAAACTCCGCTCCCTCCGCACTTCTACCCATGACATGACATGACACAAGGGCGAACACATCTCACCGTCCTTGGCGCTTAGAATTGCCTTTCGCGGGCGGGTCTTTACCAAAACCAGCCACTCCGCCCTGCGGTTGTGCCAAATGTGGGTCTTTTCGCCCGTACGTCTTGTGGGGGAGACACGGACCGTGAACCGAGACGTCCCTTGAGAGGAGGCATGGTATGTGTAGGATATATCAATCCCGCCAATTCCGCCTGCAGAATCTTGTATGTACAGCTGATCGGCTTATGACAAGGTACATTGATTGCAATTCCAAGGCGGTGTGGCATCGACGGACGATGAGAGGGTGTATCAAGATTGAGCACGGAACAGCGAGACATGAAGAAGCTACATACACATGCAAGCCAATGTCCGGTTGACTTGTGATCATCTATCTAGAAACATTTACGTATCTGTACTATTTCAACAGCGACCTGTAGACTACGGAGACGTTGTCCAAGGCGTTTCGAAAGTTAGTTCAAGTATCGTACTGACCAGCTGTGCGGAAGAGAGATAATGTAGCTGTGCATGTACCTTACCAATTCGAGATCACGTACCATCGGAAACACAGGAAGCAGTTGCACAGCGAATCTTCAAGAGCAATAGAAAGAGTATATGGTATCATTCGTAATCTGGGTGATAGAAAAGAAAAAAGGCAAAGCTATCAACAAAAGCCGCACACTAAGTAGGTAAGTAAAAAATAAAAGTAGAGCAGCAGCAGCAACAGTAATCATTGTCGTCGTGAAAGAAAACAAAACGACAAGACGAGATCCTCCCGTATTGGTCGACTACAAACGAGTTCGACACTCGATGTGCAACCAGGCTCTTCATTAGCCCGCAGTGCACCATCCTGTGCACATAAGATTCTATCCACGTATGTTCCATCCAACCCGTCCCATACCAGCCATGCCATTTCCTAGTTTTTCCATTACAAGAATCGATGATATACGCAATTCCTTTCTTCCTTTCCTCTTGTCCCTTCTTTGATGGCCGTAGTGATACGTCAAGTCGTCGCAATCTTGTTGTTGAATGATGTGGTTGCCTTTTCGTAGTATCGTCTCTTCTCTCCTAGCTTATTTGTCGCCGCCGCCGCCGGGTTGCAGCGCGTGGCTGTGGCCGGGTGCTCTGAAGACTGTGCCTGCGTCTTCTTGGCGACACACGAGGGCGTTCTGTACCCAAGGGTCGGCAAGTACCTCGTCCATGGTCGCACGCTTGCGAGGGTCTAGCTCTAGCATGCGGCCGATGATGTGCCTGGTCTCGCGCGGTAGCAAGCGGAGCAGACGCATAGGGCCCTTGATTGTGCCTTGTTCGGAGTTCGAGTTGGTGGATTGGCGTGAAGCGGGTTCGGTGCGCGGTGCTTGCTCTGAGCCAGCCTCATTGGGACCGCTCGGGTTACGGGATGCAGGCTCGGATTGTGTGCCACGCTTGGAGTCGTCGCGGTGGGTGTGAGGAGTCATGGAGCGACGATTCGCCTCCAGAGTCCGCTCTTGCTCGGGATCGGGAGGGGAAACGAATAGTCTGTAAGAGTTGTCGGAGATGCGAGGCGCTTTCCAGGGGAAGCGACGGAGTGTCATGCAGCAGAAAATGATTGCTATTGACCAGATGTCTGCAGGTCGAGGGTCGTAACGCTGGTTGTCGTAAACTTCTGGTGCAAGGTATGGGTCACTGCCGACGACGCCTGTCTGATGTTAGCTAAAATTCTTTCACGCATGATATTCGATTCCTTCTCACCTGTCGCAAGAACGACCTCGTTCTCGAACGGATAGCGGAATACAACGGCACTTCCAAAGTCGATCAACTTCATGATACCATGCTCGTTGATAACGACGTTGTCAAGCTTGAGATCGCGATGTGCGAGGCCCATCTGGTGAAGATAGCACACGCCACTCACGATTTGCAAGGTGGCGCACGTGATCTCGTCTCTTGACATCTTTCCTGTCATCACCGTGGCAAACAGATCGAATGGAGCGTACTCCATGACCTCGTACCACTTGCCCTTTTCGTGGATAATGTCGATGGTCTCGATGATGTTGCCGTGGTGCAATGTCGAGCCAATGCAGAACTCTGCAGTGACCTTCTTGTTGTACTCCCTCTCGGATTCATACGCATGGCGGTCGCGGAACTGCTTCACAGCGAATGTGGTGCCGTCACCAGTACGCTTCATGAGGCGGACTGAGCCACCAGCACCAGAACCGAGAATCTTGCCAAATTTGCCATATTTGGAAACCAGCCCGTGGTCATCCGCAAATGGAATATTTGGTGTTTGTGAGCCACTGGTGGGTGGCGTCCTTGTGCCGTCTCTTGACTCGGACCTGCGCTTGGCCTCCTTCTCCCTCTCCTTCTCCTTATCCTTGTGCTTGTAATCGCCGATCTTGAAGAAACGCTTGAGGTTAGATTTCGAGCTCGCAGACTTCTCGTGATTGTCGTCTTCGTGCTTCTTGCTGCCACCAAAGAAGCTCGATCGCTTGCTTTCATGTTTCGACTCGTTCAATGTGGTTCCGCTGCCAAACGATCCCATAGACCGTGGCAGTCCAGAGACGGTAGAAGGCATCGTGACAGGTGTTGTGCCAGAATTGGGGAAGCCTTGCGCAGGATCGCGGTTACCAAATCTGAACCGCTGATCTGTGGTAGATTGCTGCCTAAGATGCGATGACGGTTGGGGTGTACCAGGAGCAGTGGTGGAAGGGCTCACGTCAGAAGATGGCGGCTCCGAGTCTCCACTGGGACCGATCGAGAATCTTGGTCCTTGCTTTGGATGCGCAGGAATCGCACCCGATTGCTCTGAGGCAGGCGCAGAAGTAGGTGCTCTTTGAGGTGATGTTGATCTCTGCGGTGTCATAACATCCGGCATAGGCCGTGGAAGTTGCGGCTGGTTGTTGAAGAAAGGCTTGCTGTCTCGGCTCTTGGTGGCGGCAGGAGTAAGTGGAGGCGAGTGTACGGCTGTGGTCGGAGGAGACGGTCTGGGTGACGCTTCGGTCGAGCCAGCAGTCATATGTCTCCTACTTGGTGTCGCAACACCAGAGTTGGTGCCCGATGGTACCTAGAGGCGAGTCAGCATATGCAAATTAAGGTTTTGATGGAGAAATTGCGTACTCTAGAGACAGGCATTGAGCCTGGAAGCGACACAGGCTCAAATGCATGATGCTGCATACGGGCATTCTGAATGTTATTCTGCAGAGTGGTCTTCAATTGCGCCAGCTCCTGCTCGGTGGCCGGATTGATGTCGTCTCTCCTCCTGTCGTTGGACATCTGGATGTCCTCCAGGCTATGTTCGGGAGCAATCTCTTGGTTTTCTGCGGCGAAACGCACGCCAGCGCTCTGACCGGTGGCCATTGTGACGAGAGGTGGTGGTGAAGAGAAGCTTGGCTTCAAGGCGCTGCTTCTTCACAGCTGCGCTGGCTAGTGGAAAGTCCTCTGTGCAGAAGTAATGCACCGTCTATCTCCGTGATGGTCCCGGGTAGTGCGCGTAATTCCGACGTCACGGTGGTGTATGCGAGAGGTCCAAGAAGAGATTGATGCAGAGCGGATGACAATGCTGGTGCTGCCTGGTCGTCTCACGCCCTGCGGTCAAGGCAGTGGGGTGGTGGGAGAGAGGTGTCGTAGCTGGCCGGAGTCGGCGTTCGGAATGGCACGAGGTGGTGCAGAGAGAAGTAGGCCGGTTGAAAAGCTATGCGGATGACTCTAGCGCAGCCTTACGCGGGGTGCTGCTGACTGATGAGGCAAGCTGGCCGGGCGTTGTATGAGGATTGGTGGGTGTGTGAGGTGTCAGCACAGCAGAGTGTACTGTATGCAAGAAGCGAGGCGGTGACCAGAAGGAGGTAGAGGTAGAGGCAGGTCAGGGTGTTGTTTGGGTGGAGAGCGATTGAGCGAGTGAAAGTGGGACGACACGGCCGGACGACTTGGAGAGAGCTCTCTCACTCTTAGGCGGCGTGGGGGCCAGTAGTATGGAGTTGCGTGTGGTAGAGCGGAGACTTTGCGTGAGCTCTGCTTGGAGAGAGACCAAGGGCACCAAGGGACCGACAGACACCGAACTCGATTCAAGAAGATAGATGATCGTCACATTTTCGCCGCCATCCACGCAATAACACTGCTACCTACTCTAAACTAATGTACCCTCCCCAGCCAAGTGCATGCATGCCGCAGGAAAACAGAAACTTTTCACATGCAAAATCTCTGTCTGCCTGCTCGGTGCTGCCACCGCCATGCAGACAATACTACCACCCGCCTGCATATTCAACTATAGCTATGGTCCTCTGCATGTCCATGCCTCTCGCGCTCTACGGCACGCTTGCCGTGCTGGGCGACCCAGCAGAGGCGTCGAGGGCATCGAGCGGGAAAAAAAGGCTTGCACGAAGCCTTCCGCCAACCCTGTCGCCGATCCGCCCTGGTGCAAGCTGCCGACACGCATCATTCGACGCTGCCCAGCGAGAACTGAGACCGCGCTACAAAAGTCTGGCCCAGGGCACGTGCGAGTTTCGGTCGGACTCTCTGGGCTCAATCGTCATCACTCTCAAGTCTGCTGCTTTGCTGGAGCTGAAGATTGGACGGAGCTGTTTGCTGAGAGTGTGGGTGTGTGCTCTCTTCCCAAGGCTGATGCCTGTCTGTGCCTGTGCTGCGTGTTCCCTTGTTCCATGCCACTTCTTTTCGGCTTGTTCCTGCATGACCGTGGCGGCTGCAGGGATCCGCCGACCGCTTGTTGTTTTTGGCTGGGGTCTCATCGACATCCTCCATTTACCTGACGAGTCGGTAAATCCTCAACGACAATAACGCGTAACAGACGTGTTGCGTCCGCGAAAGCAGAATACGCGCGTAGACCCAGTCTTGCTGATCGGGCTGCACCTCCAGTTCAGTCCTCGGAGTCTAGACTCGTATTCGTTCGATGTCATCAGTGCAGTGGATGATGTCAATTCGCCCTCCCATCGACAACCTAGAAACGTTCTTTTACACGTGTTGACATGTGAGAATAAAGTCAATCGTACCAACGGTGACGACATACTTATAATCCCTGAGATTTACTCGTTGTTGGGAATTGGAGCGATTGCATTCGTCCGGTTCGACCGGGACTTGACGTGGGTCACGTGATCCTACTTATCGAGGGTACGGGTTGGGGTGACACGACAGATCAACATTTTCGCAGCAATGCCTTTTATAGCTGTCAGATGGACAGCAAATGGACGGCTATATATGCAATCAGGTACTGGGTTCTCCATCAGTAGTCGATACATTTATCAATGGCGTACTACAACCTCTTCGTCGCCGTTCAGCCGAATACAACAAAAGTACACGATCAACCCAGGAAAGAGCCCTTAAACCAGGTCACCAGGGCTGCCATATCCACAGCACGAAACCATTACAGCCTCTTCGTCGACACCTGGTGAATCAATTTACACTCCCATGCTGCCATAGTGAAGCTCATCACCCGACCCCAAGGTACGCACCACAGTCCTCATGGTAGTCACGTCGATCCGTACACCATCAACCACCCAGGCTGTCACAGAACCCCGATGAGATCGAGGCGGCAGATGTTGTAATTTTGACAAAAGGTCAGAACCAATGTAGTTGTACCAAAAGTATGCATTGCAAATTCCCAAAAACTCCAACTCTATCTCTACAAAACCCAAAAGCCAAAACACCCCCAAGATAATCACTTCTCAACAGCACGAAAGAACCATCGGTGGGTATAGGCGCAAATAGCAGAGAACGAAAAACACCAAGAATGCTTTCGCCCATGACCTCGACAACACCACTGCAATGCATCAAAGTGTCTCAGAAAAAACATGCAAGAACAGAAACAAGAAAGGGAAAGCTCCCACACATCTCTCCCCCACATCCTCACTCCACCTCAGCCATAACACTCTCCCCCTCATCCAACACGTCCATCACCTTCTTCATCCCCTTCAACATATCCTCCGCGTGCGCCACAAGCAGCAACTTCTCCGCATTCGCCGGCAAGCCCAAGAACGTCGGCGGCTCGCGCTCAGGAAGCTCCTTATTGACCCAAGCCAAAAAGTCCGCCTTACTCGTCCCACTAGGCAGCGCAACACCCACACTCGCATCACCCGCAACCTCGCCGATCACATTGAAGCCTTCTTCGAAAGCGTCCGGCGTTAGCGTCTTGAACACAAGGCCCGTCAGCGCCGCGAAGTCGCCCGCGTCGTCGACTTTGCCGCCGTAGAGTTCTGTGACGAGAACGCGCAGCAGCTCCCAGGGGATGCTGCGCGGGGCGATGTTGGAGCGGCCGCGCGCGAGCGCGTCGACCCACCACTGGATGACGAAGGCGGAGCACTCGTAGTCGGCGTCGTTGAATTCCCAGAAGCCCTTCCAGCCCAGGCGCGGGGCGTAGCGCAGGCGCTCTTGCACGACGGCGTGCAGGTAGGAGAGCAGGAAGTGCACGCGCGCCTTCTCGACGGGCTGCTGCACGGCTTTGTCGGGCAGGGAGGAGAGCGAGTCGCGCATGTTGGCGCGGATGCCGGCGGGCTGCTCGTACATGAGGACGCGGGAGGCGCGGAGCAGGGAGGATGGGATCTTGGGGCTGGTCTCCATGGACAGGAACAGGCGGAAGTCGGCGTGCGGCTTGAGGGAGTCGATGCGCTTGACGAGGTTCTGCAGCCATTCAGCTGCGAGATGGACGTTCTTGATCTGGACCCAAGAGCCGTTGGCCGCAGCGCTGGCGAGAGCGGCGTCCGCACTGGCAACACTTTCATTAGAACCCATGGCAACGTTTGCGCATGAAGCGGAAGTGCGCTCAACAAGCTGATCGACCTTGTAGGACGCGTCGAAACCAGGGCTGGCACAGAGAGCGACTGGCGCGCCTGACGGGTTCTCCTTGACAATGCGGGCAAGGTCTTCAGTGACATCGAGGAAGTCGTTGCCGAAGACAGTGCCGACGAAGCGCTCAGTCGCCGGCACGAGACGATCAATCCTCATAAGCTTGACCATAAGGAGTTCCTTGAGAGCCTTGGTGTTGGCGTTGCGCTCGTCTTCCAAGCCCGGAACGCATGTCTCGGCATTCTCTTCGCCGAAGAAGCGCTCGAAGGCACTCTCGTCGGCCTTTGCAAGAGACTCCTTGAGAACACCGATGTTTGAAGCAGTAGTCATCGCTTGCGACTTGGTCTCAGGGTCGGAACTGACGTCAGCACCCTTGACACGCTCGTCAAGGAGAATGTCAATGATAGACTTGTCCATAGGGAAGGGCGCCGCCTGAGCGAGGAGCACAGCAAACGTCAGCTTGTCCTTTTGCAGAAGCGAGACGGAGGTTTCGCGGTAGGTAGTGCTGAACAGATCCCTGAGAATTGCATCCACGCGAGTCTTGGGCTCACGCTCCGCCGAAGCACGAGCAGCCGCGAGTACCTTTTCGAAGATATCGACAAAGTACTGCAGCGAGAATTGGTAGAAGTGGTGGATGTGGTACAGCTGCTCCAGCACTGCGAAGATAGCCGAGCAAGATCGGGCGATGATGTCGTAAGTGTTCATGATCGTGTTGACCTCGCCCATGACGCCTTCAGTCTCAGCTGCCTTGGCCGTAATCTCAGCTGCTTCGTTCTTGAGGGTCTCAAGCGTCTGAATGACATTTTCGTCGTCGAGAATGTTTCCACGCGAGTCGTTGAGGGCTTGGAGCAGCATGCGTTCGAGTCTACGAAGACGGTGCGTGAACTCGCCCTGCATCTTGACGAGGTTAGAGCGACGCTCATCGACATCGGGACGCTCGGACTTGAGCACATCGTTGAGCGTCTGGGTCTTCAAGCTGCTCTGTGTCACGGTAAAGTTGACAAATGTCGTCCTGCTGCACACATCCGGAGCGAACATTGCAGAAGGATCGCGTGTAGACAGATACAACTTGAATGCTGGCGAGAAATCGATGTCTTGTCTGCCAAGCTGGATGAGCACACGGCCACCGGTCTTCTGGTACTCCTTGTTCAGCACTTGGTTGAGGATCGGGTCGATATGCTCTGCGTCCTGGATGAGAATGGGATTGCCGAAACGCAGGGCACTTTCAAGCTGCTTGACAAAGGAGCTATCCAGGAAGCTTGTCACGGTAAGACGGCGCTCCTTGCTCTCGTTCTGCAGGAATTCGGTGATGCGACCGGAAGGATCGATGATCAGCGGGTACCGGTTATATCTCTTGAGCATGACTGCGTTTTCAGTGCACAGCTCATCGACAGGCAGTGCGTTATCGTGCCACTGTTGCCTCTCGTCGGCGGTGGAGAGATACTCCGACATGGGGTTGTCGGTCTTGAATTGAACGCCCGAAGCGGCAAGATGCTGCGACCAGTCCTCAAGCATAGCGCGGCGGTATTGTTGATCGTAGAGGCCGCCGTATGCGAGGAAAGCGGCTGCTAGGAAGACATCGCCAATGAGAGTACGCATCTGGGCCTCGAAAGTGGTGCTGCTTTCCTCCCAACGGACACGCTCAGACGACAGGCTGTCCAAGAGACGCATGCTGCGGTTGACCTTGGATTGCACGCGAGTCATTTCTCCCTTGATAGCCTCTGTCTGGCTGATCAGCGAGGCGTACTCGGACTTGTACGTCGCGATCGACTGCTCAAGCTCAGTCAGAGTGTTCTCAATCATCTTCGCCTCTGCCTTTGTCTGCAGAGCCTGATCCTCAAGGAGATCGACTTCTTCTCTGAGAGGGCCAACACGGTCGAGAATCTCAGAGTACATGACTTGGGCTTCGACCCACTGCACAAGGGGACCACAAGCCTTGCTAGCACGGTTGACACGCTCAAAGGTGAAGTCATCGTTGGAGAGGTACTCGGATCTCATCTTCTTGCGTTGCGCGGCAGTCATCTGTCGTTCGTTGTCGTAGTTGACGATGCTGGCAATGAAATCGTCCTTGCGGATGACAGCAACGATATCCTTCCATGCTTGCTTAGGGTCTGCGGAGATCTTGTGGCCCAGCAGGGTGCAAACAGCCTCCAATGCGAGCTTGACGGCAGTAGGCGGGTTAGCCATGGACCTCACTTCCGTCAGATGTTGACGCTTGATGCTGCTGACACTGCGCTGCGCTTCCTCGACCGCAGGCTCTGCCTTGGCAAGATCGCTCATCACAACTTCGCGACGTTGAGCAACCTCCTTCTCTTGCTTCTCAAGAGCGACCTGGATCTCAAGCGAGGCGGCACGACGCTGTTCAGCCTCCTTCTGATCAGCCAACATGCGGTTCAGCTTCTCACTAGCTTCGGCGTCCTTTCTCTCGAGCTCAGACTTCTTCTCTGCAAGGCTCTTCTTCAGGTCTGAAACCTTGGCCAAAGTCTCCCTCAGCTTGTCCAGACCGACGTTGAGATGTCTTTGCTGCTCTTCAAGATCATCACGCTTCTCATTCATGAGCTGAACGAACTGCGAAGTGAAGTCCAAGAATTGGCGTGGAGTCTGGAAAGTGATCTTGTTCTGCTGTTGTCTCAGGCGACCATTGAACTTGTGGATCGAGTGATGGACGTGCACCATGGAGTTGACAATAGCATCTCTGTGCGAGAGCGGCGCCACAAGCTGACTATACTCAATCGGCAGAGTGTCAGGAGACGTGTAGTTACCACGGTCGATATCGACAGACTGAGTGAGCTCGTAGGCCACTTGGTACAATGCTTGATCAGACCAGTCACCGAACCAATTAAGTACGCAACGGTTGAACAAGGCAGGACTAGTCGCGGCCTTGGACGAAAGACCTCCGGTGGGTGGGTTCATAGTGAACACGACGTGCAAGTTGCGAACAATCTGCTGCGTGAACCACTTGTACAGCTCCTCTTGCGAGTCAAGCAGCAAGCCTTGGCGCTGCGCACCTTCCTTGCAGGCAGTCATCAGAGTGGCGTACTCGTCGCCCTCGAAAAGACCGGGAACTTCTCCGTTGGCGAGGAGAGTATTCATGCGTTCCAAGAATCCAGAGTCGAGAACGTTAGACTCGTCCATAATGAAGCAGATCTTCTCGCCCTTGCAGCCACAGCGGCGAAGGACATTGCGCAGGTCCTCGTCAAAGTCTTCAGCAGAGTACTTGCCGTGAACCTTGATCTGGAAAACGGACAAGCCGTTCATCCATGCCACGAAGCGGGAAAGCGTGGTCTTGCCACTGCCGCTGACACCAATGAGGATGAGATGACCCTGCGGTTGGCGGAACACACGATCAATGCGCAGCACATGCTCCAGGACGTCGTTGAACAGAATAAGCGGAACGTCAAGCTCCTCTTCGCAGAAGGTGCGCAGTCTGGCCTTGACGAAGTCTCGCAGCTCATCTCTGCGAACCGGCACGTAGTTCTTGGACAGCCAGTTGGAGAACAAGATGGGTCGCTGCAGAGCAGCATCCTCGTCAAGGTTGGGGAACCTCTCAAGGGCGATGCGGTTGACGGTATCTTCGGTCCACTGGCGCTCATCATCCGCGATCAAACGATCGGAGAACAGACGCAAAGCCTCATGCGCCCAAATTCTCACCAGACCCTCCAAAGAAAGAGTCTCGAGTGGCCTGATAGCCTCATAAATCGCGCGAACCCATCGAGTGAGTTCACGCGGCGAGTAGACATAGTGAGGCTGAATGTCAGGCGTGAAGCGCTTCTGCGACAGCATGTACACCTCGATCATGGCCGAAGTCAGAGCCTCGGCGTAGCCACGCAGAGTCGGAATGATCTTGAGGATCGCGCTGTTGAACGTGCCGTAAATCTGCGTGAGCGAAAGCTCACCAGGGTAGTCCACCATGATCAGTGGCGCGTGGCGAAGGAAACGCAGGCCAAGTGGCGTACGGCCAGCATCGGTAGGCGGGTTACAGGCTCCCACGAATTGAATGCGATCGAGGCTGACCCAAGTCTTGGTCGAAGTACGCCAGAAGCCACTGTGCTCAACAAGCTGGCGCAGGAACGAAATAACACGCTGAGTGCCGTATTGATCTGGTGCAGGCAAGTTGATCTCGTCGCAGAAGACGACAAGCCAGCGTCCAATCTGCCTGGGTGCCATGGTGACACCGCTGACAGTCTTGCGGTAGTCGCAGTATTGCTCCAGAGTCTTGACGAGGAGGTCTGGGGTGGTTGCACTGGAGAAGTTCAGGCCGACGACCTCCATATTCGGAAGCTTGCGAAGTGCGCTGAATAATGTCATAGTCTTACCCGAACCAGGAGGACCGCAAAGAAGCAGCGGCTTGTGCTCAGCAAGGAACGAGTAGAGGACCTCTTCGTGGCGAACAGTGTCAAGAGTAGGAATGACGAGATCAGTCTGGGTGACGGAATGAGTGTTGACCTCGATGTTGGGGACCTGGGTCTGCCAGGGTGTCCATGCTGAGTTCGGCAGAACCACATCGTAATCGATCAGGGAAGCAGTCTCGGTGAGTACAGGGACATCAAACGTGGCCAAACCGGCGAGGAAGTCGCCAAAGTCCTTGCGGTCAACAAGGGGACAATCTCCTGTGAAAGACCACACGGCGGCAAGGAGGACCTTCTTGGACAGGTAAGTCTCAACTTGTTCATCAGCCAGCGGGAAGTCAGAGTGCTGAACATTGTACTCGAGGACAGAGCGGCAAGCCTTGCGCAGCAACGAGAAAAGGGTGCTGATGGCGCGAATGTGAGTGAACTCCATGATATGATGGTAGCCCTCGCTCTTGGCAAGCGCCTTCGCGACAAAGTCGTTGAGAGTCAGTCGCTGCTCGAGAATGTCGGCCATGATAGTTTGAACAGCAAGTCTCGACTCCGAGGATGCTGGGGTCACACCCTCGTCCTCTAGGTCCTCGAAGGTGGCGGTGCGTAACTGAGCCACGTAGCGAGTGAGCATCACGTTAACGTCCACCGTGTCATCGCTGAACCAGACCATACCGCAACGACTGACAGTGGCCAGCGTGGCGTACTTGAGAGTTTCGACTTCGAACATAATGCGAACGTTCGGCGGGAGGCCAAGACGCTCACCGTTCGGCAGAGTAAGAAGCTTGTTGTCGTCCAAGACACTGTTCAAGTTCTCTACCCACTCGGGATCGACGTCACCATCGAAGACAATCCAGTGGCGCTTGCTGTCCTCGCCACGTAAGTTGTCGACGACCTTGCGCAAAATGCTCGTGAAAAGACCATCAGTCCATTCACGAGTCGTGCTGTCCAGAGTACCGTAAAGACTCTCCTTAGACATCACCTTCGGATCGATGACGTGGCAAACGCCCTCAACGCCATCAACCTTCTGCAGCGCAGCGAGCAGCGTTCGCCAAGCATTAGACTTGCCCGTACCAGAGCTACCGACCATCATGACACCATGGTGCAAGTTCTGGATCTGGTAAAGCTGCAACACCTTGGTCATCCAGGCATCAGTGGCAACGAGATCGCGCTCCTTGACGACCTCATGGAGAGACTTGCGGAGGTCCTCAAGCGTCGCGGGAATGTACTGCACGCCGGGGAACATTTCGGTTTCGATCTCCTCGAGCAGCTTTGCGTCGTCGCGCACGAGCTTCGGCGCAATGGTCTCTCTGATACTCTGCACGAGGATCTGAGGTTCCATATTCGCGCTGTCAGTCTTGTCGTTGCCGTCTTGGATCCTCATACGCTTGAGTCCGCCGGAGCTCACGAGCACACTCTTCAGGGCTCTCAGACCGAAGTCGTAATGGGGTTGCTTCGAAAGCAGTGCTTTACATTTATCGAAGAATGGTACAGTCTGCTTCGACAAAGGCTTAGCCTCAGTGAAGCCCTGAGAGAAGAGCATGACTTCGGCAATAAGCTCCTTATCAGGAGACGACATGGCAACGCTGCGGAACAACTTCTTCAAGTTGTCGGGCAAGTTGGAACGACCAGCATAGCCAGGGTTCATAGTGATGAACATACCGGTCAAAGGGTGCACCTTCAACTGACGGCCGACGAGATCGATCTGTGCGTTGGGGTCGGTGACGCGCTTGCGAAGACCGACCTGGATGTTCTGGATCTGCTGCGAGACGGCAGAGAGAATGCGCTCCTCCAATCTGTTGAACTCGTCGAAACAGCCCCAAGCACCAACCTGCGAGATACCAAGGAAAATGCGACCCATGGCCTGGAAGTCGAACGTGTCGTCACAGTTGAAGACGAGTGTGAAGCGACCAAGCTGCACACCAAGGGCCTTGACTGATTCAGTTTTACCAGTACCGGCGGGACCGTAGGGCGAACCTCCGAGACGCTGGCAAAGGGCTTGCGAGAGGGTGAGGAAACAGCGGTCGGTCAGTGGCGTGCGGACGAGACGCTCAGGAACACCGAGGTACTCGAAACCGTATGCGAGCGTCGCGTTGGCTACTCTGATTTGCATGCGGTCCAAAGGAGGGGCGTTGGGATCAAAGTCGTAGCGCATCATCAGCAGCCACAGATAGTGGTTTGGCGAGTCAGCACCGCCCTGGATGAGCTTCTCGATGCCGTCTCTCTGGTGGACGAACTCAGTGATAAGTTGCTCGCACTTCTTGCGGTAGAGAGGGTCAAGGTTCTTGAGCACGGTAGCAGCAAGGAACTTGAGCCTGTTGACTTGGGCATCAAACAAGCTTTGCAGCGTAGAACCGCCCTTCTCCAGAGCAGCATTGACATCCGATGTCCAGCACGCTTGAGTAGCGAGGACAACAATCTGTGCAGGGTAAGCCGAGAGGAAGCTCTCGAAGACTTCATTGTCATTGTCGCCAATGTTCTGGAAGTCGTGCACTGCCTCGACGAGGTGCTCGGCTAGAGTCTCGCGCATGTTATCTTCCAGAGCCTTGAGCCACTCGTTGATCTTCGGTGTGGTTTTGAGGTTGATCGGCTTTCTCAGCATGACCTGTTCGTTCTCCTTGGACGTCAAACCACGAATGTTGGATTCTTCATCCATGACAAGGCCGGAGATACCAGCAAACATCTTTCTAAGATGCTTCTCGATTCTCAAGGTGTCGTTGGCATTGCCGATGATTTCCAACAGGTCCTCATCACCAACGAAGTAGAAGCGAGGGAATGCCATTCTCTCCTTCTCAAGGTACTCTCCCAAGGCCTTCTGGATCTTGTTCAACAAGTCTGCAAGTCGTTCGAGGGAACGCTGAACGTCGGGGATATTGAGGACTTCGAGGACCTGGGGTGAGCGGTAGACCTTCTTCAGCACAGCCATGAATTCGCTGTTAATATTGGCAAAGCGTGAAGACTCGACAGGAAGCAAGTGCTTGATGTCTGCGTTTCCAGTGAAGACGCCCTCGAGATAGACCCATTGGCGTTGCACGTCGATCCAAACGTCGAACAGGACATGAATGCGGTTGAGCTTGTCCTCCCACGCGGATGCCTCCTCTTCGAACTCCTTGTAGTATGGTGAGTGCCTCATGGCCTGCAGTGAATTGAGGTGGTCGCTGCACTTAGCGAACAGGTCATCCCAGCCACGAATGAGCCTGCACTTGTTCTGGTAGTTGACGAGATCGAGAGTGTAGTTCTGCCAGTGCTCGCGCACTGTACGCACGAACTCCTCGAGTGCCATCTCACCCTGTGCTTGAGTGATGACATCGCGGATGATGGGCTCGCTAGGACCGAGCTGAAGATCCCACACATCGCCGAGGGCCATTGAAATAGCAGAGTAGCGCTTGGATGGCTGGAGGTTCTTGAAGATCTTGACCCAGTGGCGCTCACGCACGGCATCTGAGCGCATCTCAGTAAGAAGTGGGTTGACCTTGAGCAGTCCGCGGAGCACGGTCTGCACATGTTCGAAGGCAGCGTATTGACGCATGCGACTAGGCATCTCCTTGGTGGTCTTGATGAGGGTCTCGATCTGCTGACGAAGCTTACGAGGCTGGATGCTGTTCCATGGCTGGTCACGGAGATCGTTGATCTGATCCCACACGATGCTTAGGTTTGCCCAGACAGACTTGAAGTCTTGGACCTCTTCGAGCAAAGTCACGAGCATGTTGTCAGGGCTGGCGGGCAGTTCAAGAGCCTCCTTTGCCTTCGAGACCATGTCGGCCTGTTCACTGAGCTGACTGAGTTCGGAGTCGAAGTTGTCCAAGGTCGCAACGGCCTCGGCAGGCGGAATTGAGCCAGCGACAGGGCGCTCTTCGTTCCACTTCTCTGTGATCTCAGCAACACGCCTCGATACAACGCCATCTTCGGCAGTGATTTTGGCACGCAAAGCATCGGTCTGGTCCGCAATGAGCTTGCTCTTGCGCTCGAGAACCTCCTGCAGAGCCGTCCACTCGTGATCAACCTGTTCGACATACAGCCAGTCCTTGGGGTATTGATAGCGTAGGCGTGAGAGGGTCTGTTGACCTTGGCGGAATGTCTCCATCTCCGGCTCCCAGACCTTAGCCTTGCGCTTGCATGTCTGCACAACAGTGATGAAAGACACTGCTTGAGAAGTTGAGCTCGTCTGCATGCTCTGGCCTTCAAGGTCTTTCCTAGACTTCTGCAGCTCGGCATATACATCGATGATACGGTTGGCGAACAGACCGGCGAAGTGACCAAGGAGTTCATGTTGCCACTGATCGTATTTGGCATTGACCTTTGCCTGGACTTGCTCATAGTTAATGACCAAGTGTCCAAACGAGCGGCGCATTCCAGAAGTATCGAATGTCTCGCGCTTCTGTCGCAGCTCTTGAATCAGCTGCAGCCATTGCTCAAGATCATCGCCAAGGTCATCTTGCACCTGGTCGAGCTGCAGGTCCCATAGAGACTGGAATTGCAACCACTCGTCCACGTATGTCTGAGCGACTGCAAGCTTGGCCTCAATGTTCTCGTAGAGGGTTGTCAGGGCATTCATGCTCATTGATGGGAGCTCAGCATATGTCGTCGACGATTTGAGGCCACCAACAGTCAAAGCGCTCTCGAATCGTGAGGCTTGAACCCTCGGTAGGTCGCAGACAACGGCTAACCACTCCTGCAGGTTCCTGAGCCACCCTGCCCTCGCATCCTCAAGCGGCGGCTCGAGCTGAATCAGCTGGTTCTGCATCACAACATTGTGGTTGAAGGTCTCGATGTTCGGTGTGCCAGCTTCTTTTTCACCAGACTCAGCAGGATCTTGGAAGTCCTCGGACCAGTCTTTCAGAGCCTGTTGCAGACGGTCATGCAGCGTCTCAACAATCTTGTCGTTGGTCTTCGCGACCCAGAAGGGGATGTTGGCGTATGACTCGAGATTCAGTTGATCGACGGCACGTTGCATGGCCTCAAGATGAGAACGGAAGGAGTCTTGAACGTAGCCACACGTCTGTAGTTCGCGTAGTGCCGAGTCCGCCGTGACTTGTATGTTGGAGAGCGTAGCCACCTTAGATTGAAGCGTAGTGATTGAGTTGCCAAGGTCTCTCACGAACTGCACGTGTCGGTTCTCGTCCCCACGGCTAGGTTCAGTATCACTGGCAACTTGGCGTATGTGAACATCGTAGGCAAGTACAAAGGTATCCCAGCGCAGCGGTGTACCTTTGGCGACAAAGCTCTGAACCGTGTTGCGGTAATTGCTCAGCAGGATCGATACTTGGGGCATGCTCTCAATTGCAAGGTTCGTCTGGTCGTACGTAGTCAAGCTCTCCACCAGGCTGACAGCGAAGGGGTATACACGACGAGCTTCCTTGGCAACATTGGCAATGCTGTGTGGTACATTGAAGTTGAGCCAGAGTAGGTTGCGGACCTCCTTGAACAATGTGATTGTTTGCGAGTCGAAGTTGACACTGATCTCGTACTTGTTGCCCTTGACTCTGTTTTGCGAGATACTGAAGAGACGGCCAGAAATGCTGATGGATTTGCGGTTGATATCCCGAAGCCAGTCGTCGAAAATAGGCTTGGTGTCAAGGCGTTCCCTGAACCTTTCACCAAGCGTGAACAGCCGCTGGCCCTCTGTGTGTTGAGCCCATTTGGGGCCCAAGATGTTCTCGATCTTGTTCACATAGCTGTCAAGCTGGCGCTCAACTTGCCTGGCGCGGATGATAGCGCCTGAAATTGGAGGTACATCGTGCAGCTGTGCCATAGCATGGGCCTCAGACTGGCCATACTGATGTGTGAACCGCACTTGCAGGGCGTCAATCTCATCTCTGACATTGTTGATGAGTGTGGTTTGGTACTCCGCAATGGCACCCTTGATCTTCTCCCTAACCAAAAGGGCATTGAACTTGGAGAAGACGCGGAACATCTCGCCTGCGTTCTTGGTGACAGCCAGACGATCACGTAGCCTGGCAATAATGGCGTTTTCGACTCGCGAAGTGCGCTCAACATATGCGGTTTCAGCTCGGTTCCATAGCTGTTCACCTTCAGGGGAGGTGTCCATAACGTCAACGTCTTTGACAGCATTGTATGCTTGCGAGATTTCCTCAATTGCGTCAAAGTCACCCAGCTCCTCGACGAGAACGGGTGCGGCAACGCCGTCCAGGCCCTCCGCTCCTTCGTCTTCAGGACCAAGAACCTGAACGATGGTACGCTGTAATTGCTCATGCTCAACTCTGAACTTTGCAATGAACTCCAAACGGCCCTGAGTTGTATCGTGCTTGTTGGTAATCTTGATCGGGATGAACTTGTCGTTGCGCCTTCTGGTGACCTCACGCGCGACATTGGTGAACTCTTTGACATTACTTGTCCAGCACTCCCAGACGCCCTTAACACTATCAATAATCTTCTGGAAGTCCTCGAATTGGACCTGCATCAGCGTGCGGCCGTGGACCAATTTGTGCAGTTTGGCATCCAGGTCGGCCGAAATTGCTTCCACAAGAGGGAGAGCACGTTTGATTGGGTATGGGCAAATGCGCAACTTCTTGTTCAGGTGACCGAAGACCTGGCTGATAGCATCCTGAAGCTTCTCAACTGAAATGGCATTGAGGACCTCCTCGATGGGGAACCCGTGGAAAAGCTGGTTGTATCTTTGTACACGGTCCTTGGCTTCCTTCAAACCGGTATCCGACTGGAAACTTGCGGTAACACCATGACGCTTTGCCTTCTCCAAGATCTTCATTGTCAAAGACACACCGGGACCCGCAAGCTGCCCTTCGATGCTCTCAATCGCAGATTCCATTGCTAACCAGAAGTTCTTCTCCTGCGTGGCACTACCAACAGGGCGTTCGTCTGCTTGCTTGGTGAACTCGCGAATTTGTCTGATCCAGTCGTTTGCCATGGCCTGTAGCTTGTTCAAAATGTTGCTGTTGGACAGAATCTGATCAGGAATCTGCGCAATAGCTGCTGCCATGTCGCCGTCGGAATCCTCTAGCTGCTTGAGGACCGCATCGTGAATTTGTAGTTTTGGCTCCGAAACTTCGCTGTTCTGCAAGAGATTGAGCAAGCTGCTGTCAAGCTCGGCCAAGCGTCGCCTCGCACCAGTGATTCCAGTCCTTGAGTCGCCATCTGCTCTGAGTTTGTCGCCTGATGGTTCGGAGCCTCGCGCCGCCGCCTCGAAGAAAGGCGCAATAGCTCCCCTAAGCAGCGAGTGCAAGCTCTCGTATGGAGAAAGTGTTGATCCATCAGCGCCGTTGCCCAGTATACCAGATAAGGGCAAGTTGACAACCGAGAGCTGTTTGGCGACTGGCAGATCCGAAGTGATCGGGCTGGGCCTTTTCAAAAATGCAACGCATGCCAGTGTTTTTGAAGTGTACAGAAGCTCCGAGCTCAGTGTGTATATCGCCTGCTCTTCTGACCCGTCCCCGTTGGGCTCTCCTGAACCTTCACCGGCAGCAGCCTCCTTCAAGACGTAGAGGGCAACCTGGGCTTCCAGCGCAAATCGGGTGCATCTCGCCAGTGTGTCCTCGAGGATTGATGCATTGAGCAGACTTCCGTGGCCTTTCAGTTCCTCACTCGAAGCGCCCAAGGTCACTTCGAGCACATTAGACAAGTATTTGATTATGTCTTGCGGGTCGACAGCGTTTGTGGTTGGCGCGGTCGGTGTGCCGTTAGCAGCACCGTTTACGCCCTGGACCACAGGGTCCTCCATTGTATGTTCAGCTGTATTGAATTGTTGTATGCGCGCTCATCGCTCGGTTGTAGAAAATGTTGGTGTAGAGCAAGTAGAGGCGGCTCCCTCTATTCGAGATTCAGATACAGGGGTCCGGATGTTTTGTCGCGGGTGTTTCTTCAAGTCGCTGCAAAAGACGTTGGAGAAAAGGAGTGTGGTGGTGATGAGTATTATTATGCGATCGCGGAAATGCGTCAGTATGCAGCGGCGTGGAGTGTTGTTAGTTGTACAGAGGGGAAAAGGTGTTTTACGGTCAGGCACAAGCACAAGAAAGGCACGCGTTGGCTAGAGCTTCATGAAACGCGGCGGGCGTTGTTGACCTGGCTGTTTCGCCCGCCGTAGCCCGCCTCGCTGCTGTCAGCGCCACCCAACTTGAAGCTTTCCCCAGAGCGCGCGTTTCCCTTGCTCTTCAGCAGAGCCGCAGACAAGACTAAACCTTGGAAGTGGTCCACCTCACTTACTTACCATCACGTGCCATCAATAAGCGGCGGGTGAGCTCACAACTTCGGTTGTGCTACTGAACGGATGCTCTGGTATCGCTGAAAGAGAAATTACTCGCTGTCTGCGGATGGATCGGCTGGCCAGGCTGTAATACTACGTGCAATATATCTGGAAAGCCAAATTGCAACACAAGACAATATTTCGAGCACATCTCATACCGCTGCTCGGCATAGACGCATCGCCACCATTTGCCATCCACAATGAACGCCGTCGATGCGACCAGTCGCTCAGTCGAAGCAGACACCGGTGCACCTCCATCCCTCCTGACCGTCATCCTCGACACCAACCCTCATGCGTGGAACCTCCTCTCACCAAGTCTTCCACTACACAAGGCTCTCGCCAGTCTACTGGTCTTCCTCAATGCTCATCTGGCGATCAACCCTGCCAACCAGGTGGCCGTCCTAGCAAGCCACGTCGAGCGAGCAGAGTGGCTCTACCCAACGCCACCCTCTACATCACAACCTCACACAAATGGCAACGCCGACACAGAAATGGCCAACGGCGGCCCAATCCAACTCCCTCCAGACGACGCAAACAAATACCGTCCCTTCGCCGCCGTCGAGCGCGCCATCACCACAAACCTCCAAAACCTCATGGCAACCACAACCCCAACCGCCCTCTCCTCAACCCCCACGACCATGACCGCCGGCGCCCTCACCCTCGCCCTCTCCCACACCTCCAAACTCCTCGCCACCGGCCCAACCTCCACCCAAACCGCGCAAACCTCCTTCAACTACTCCGACCCCAACAGCAATACCTCCTCCGACGCCGCCCGCGCAAGCGGCGCCCCGGGCAGCAGCACCTCGCGCATCCTCATCCTCAGCGCCAGCCCCGACAACAGCGCGCAGTACATCCCGACCATGAACGCCATCTTCGCCGCCCAGCGCCTCAGCATCCCCATCGATGTCCTCACCCTCGCCTCCTCCAGCACCTTCCTGCAACAAGCCGCCGACGCCACCGGCGGCATCCACCTCGCGCGCACCGACCCGGCCTCGCACGCCGGCTTCCTGCAAACCCTCATGCTCGCCTTCCTGCCAGACCCCACCGCGCGCCAGAATCTCATCCTGCCCTCGCAAGCGCAAGCCGGCGGCGGCGTGGATTTCCGCGCGGCGTGTTTCTGCCACCGGCGGATCGTGGACGTGGGGTTCGTGTGTAGTATCTGCCTGTCGATTTTCTGCGAGCCGGTGCCGGACGGGACGTGTTTGACGTGCGGGAGCCATTTGGCGCTGGCGAGCTACGGGCGCAAACCGGCGGTCGTGCCGCGGAAAAAGAAGAAGAAAAAGAGGGTGGCGGAGGGGGGTGTTGAGACGCCGGGCAGTGCTGGTGGGACGCCGCAGCCGGCTTGAAGGGGTGGTGGCTGGTAGGATAGGTGTGGTGATTTTGCAAGGCGTTTGGTAGTGGTGTAAGGGCTTGGATTGGGTATTTGATGCAAAGAAGGATTTAGAAGATAATGAAAATCACGGAGAAGCGTTCTCTCAAGAATCCAACATTGCCATTCCGATCATGAGTCCAAAGTGCAAAGGATTACCTGCTGAGTGATGATCAGATTAATGCTACGCTACGCTATGCTAGGTATGCCACGCCGCCAGACAAAAGTAATCGAATAACCCGAGAAGAATCCACTGCTAGGTCGCCCATATACAGGACAACGCGCTCTGTACATCCCCTCGTGCATCTCCAAAGCGGTCTCGTAGGACTGCCACAGGATAAGAGGAAGAGAAAAGACCATAAGGAAACTCCAACCACTTCCCCAAGCAAATCATCCACCCACCTATTTCCGAGGTCACCAATCATCATTTCCTCTTGCGGAAACGAATGCCTTTCCCACCTTGCGCAATCGTGCCACTACCACGACTCCGGCTCATCGAGCAAGAAGGCTTGACATCCTCGGAGCTCATGCTTGCAATCGCGAAAGAATCCGTGTTGTGCCCGTAGTAGAGCCATACGCCATCAACAGTGCGTTTCACCGTAAGCATACCAATCGCGCCGGTAGACTGGCTGTTTCGAACAGACGGATGTCCCATGAAGTCCCGCTCGATGAAGCCTCGAAGCGCTTCGTCTTCGGTGACTTGTTCTGTGCCACCACCAGGTGTGCGGCGCTGTGAGAAGAAGATTCGGTTCGAGCAGACAGAGGCGGCCATTGTGGTGCCCATGTGTTCTCCAGTACCGCTTGTGACTGTTGCGACTGTTGTGCGTTCGGGATCGTCAGGATCTGCTGGGATTACGCTTGCACCAATTCCAACCAGAGCAGCAGGGCCGATTCGACCTCGATGTTTCATGCCTATACCGCCGGAGGACGCACCACATGCAATATTGCCGTACATGTCGATGGCTATCGCTCCAACAGTATCAGTGATCGAGTCTGGAGCCGGCGCCGATGGTAGAGGTGTGTTCTCATCATTGTGAGCCGTCGCTTTCGGTGTGCTTGCAGAACATCCGTCGTCATGAGCTGATGAGTGAGGAACATCATGATAGTCACCAAATTGATGTATCGTATCCGGCATGGTGTGGAAGTGCTCGCTTCCAGCACTTTCGAGCAGACTTTCGTGTCCGTCGCTCAGCGCCTGCGTACCAGCAACTGTAGAAACTGGCCGAGTAGTATCTCTCCCGAAGAAGCTATCGTCACTTTTGACTTCCAGCTCATCCTCCCCTGACATGAAGTAGCTGCCATCCCCATGGGCATCTCTGCTCGTGCTTTCGCTGGATGCCGCCTCCGCGACGTTCAGAGAGCTGTGTTTTGAAGGATGAGTTGAGTGCCGCAGGAATGGACCAGGAGGGCCATTTGGGTCGGTGTATTCTTCATCAGCATCGGACGTAGTCTTGTTTGTACTGTAAAATTGAGGTATTGAAACGGCTGAGCTGGCTCGTGAAGGCGAGGATGAATGTTGTAGAATTCCTCGATCGTCGGAAGCTGGTGGCGACACAGGTTGCGCATCATTGACCAGCGCTTCAGCCATAGCGGCAGAATGGTATCTTCGCCGCCTTTCCTGTGTCGCTGCAAGGTGTAGAGGATCATGACCTGTTTCCGATGACACAGGAGATATGCCATAGCGTGCTGCCTCCGCCTCTCGCTCTTTGCGTTCTGCAACTATGAGGTCCTGACTCCATCGTCTCCAACGCTCTTGAGCAGCAGGAGAGACCAGAGATTCGAATCGCGCGATGGGCATTCCGTGTTCAAGGGCAAAGTCGGTAGCACCTTGGCCGACGAGTAAGTTGGGAGGCACGCGACGCAGAGACAGCTGGGTAGCGGAGCGGTCTAGTAGGAGCCGGGCAAGAGAGACCGGATTCTTGATTTCTGGATAATGTCAGCTGGGACGAATCGATGCGGGTTGGACTAACTCACGCGCTACAGCGCCTGCACCACCGCTTCGGCCGTTGTGATCTACGATCAGTGCATCACATTCCACGACGCCATCCATGGCGAGGTTGCTTCCATAACCGGCGTTCGTGATCTCTCTGTCCTCGAGGCACTTGATGGCTATCTCGACTGCGTCAACTGCAGATCCTCCAGTCTTGAGTACGTTCATGCCCAGTCTTGCAGCGCTGATATATGTTAGCTAGGGAGTGGATGGAGGTATAGGTATGCTCACTCATTGCAGGCAGCAAGATGCATCATTTCATTCGCTACGCTGTGATAGCCTGCACCGGCATGTACGAATATGCAGGCTGTGTCGCCAAATTTCCTGCCTCTTTTGTTGGAGAACATCGCGAAGAGAGTATGCTGTATTAGGTAGACCGAGAAGAATATTCTAGACGGATTGTTGAAGATCCTAGGTCGTGACTAGTTGTTGATGAGATCGGGCTGCTAAACGACCGGGGTAGTCAATCGAAGACTCCGTCAATGTCCGGCGGATCTTGTCGCCCGACAGAAGTCCTGAGGATGTTGAGAGAGAAATTGAGTACGCGTGAGCGGATTTTTCGTAGGTCGACGACGAGTGCGAGAGCTCAGATCTTGTCGAAGGCGCGCGAGATGTACGATAACCCGTGATCGCACTGTTCTGACACAAAGCGACTGCCCTCAATTCTCAAGCTCTTTTTCGTCTGCTGAGCGGCCTTTTTCGAGTAATGTGAAGAAATGGAGTAGGTGTCGTGAGACCGAGTGTCTGGACGGATTTGCTTCTCGTGCAGGCGGAAGGCCGACTGATCAGCAGGTTTACCTCGTGCCCAGGACCCCGGCTATGAGCGGTTCGGGAGTGCTGGTTGACAGTGTGGCGCGAGAGAAGACGGTTGGTGAGAGAGAGCGGAAGATGCTGACGAAAGGATTCTCGCACCAGGCCCGGAAGGAATGTGAGTGACAGCAATGGCGGTGGACTGGCCGGCGGTGATGAGATGGGATGGGAATGAAGTTTGGTGGGATGTGAAGGACTGAGTGAGTGTTTCGTTCCAACGTGCTCTTGCCTCTTTGCCAAAGAAAGCCTTGTCACTCAGGCGAGGAAGGAGCGACTTTCACTTGCGGGTCAGCAGATTCACAGTTCAAGATGAACTCATAAGGTTGCACCAGAAATCCATGCGATATACGATATGCATGTGTTTCTCTTGTTCAGTACAATAATGTCTCAACCTATAGTAGGTCAGACATACGCTTGAAGCAAAATTTAGAGACAATTGAACCCATCCTTGCCGACGTTGATTCTAGCACGAGACGGCGAATAGAACCCGCTGGGCGAGCTTAGCACACGATCGCCACAATACCACATAGGACAGACATCACAATGCGTGATGGAGTATAAACAATTGTATCGCCAGCCAGATGTCTTGATGTCTGCCTTGAAACATCGTACAGTCTCCATCAATCAATGCCTCTGGCGATGGCGGGGTGTGGAGAGGACGGTTGCTTCCGCCGCTACGTCAATCAACGTCGCTGCACTTGAGGGAGCTTCAGGCGGCCATTGACGATTACCGTGCACTCTCACCAGCAGCACGACACATCACAGGCCAGCGAAACAACTCTCACCTTCGGCACAAACGACATAAGGCGATCACGCCCTTGCCACACTCTCATAACGCGACATGGCTAACCACACTCCCGCCGTTGTCATGGACAAGTCAGTACTCCACGACGTGTCAATCAGCTTGAACACACACAGCGACTAACACTCTACACAGCGGTACGGGTTACTCCAAACTCGGTTTCGCCGGCAACGATTCACCCTCTTTCGTCTTCCCTACCGCCATCGCAACCAAAGGCCCTGCCGGCGGCGCAGGAGGATCGGGCTCTGGCCGCCCAGCTGTTGCGAACAAGCCCACTTTCTTGACCGGCGGCGCTGGCGGACACTTGTCAGGAAAGAGAGGAACTGAGGATCTTGATTTCTTCATTGGAGATGAGGCTCTTGCTGCGGCATCCGGACCTGGTAGGATACATCGTGGGAACATGCATGAGATGGTAAGCTTGGGCTGACTGAAAGGCGCAGGCTACGGACTGCACTACCCTATTCGCCATGGACAAATCGAGAACTGGGATCACATGGAGCGCTTCTGGTCGAACAGCATGTTCAAGTACCTCCGCGTGGAGCCCGAGGACCACCACTTCCTGCTTACCGAACCGCCGCTCAACCCGCCCGAGAACCGTGAGAACACTGCCGAGATCATGTTCGAGTCCTTCAACTGCGCTGGTCTCTATATCGCCGTGCAGGCCGTGCTCGCTCTGGCAGCCTCATGGACAAGCAGCAAAGTGCACGACCGCAGCTTGACGGGTACTGTCATTGACTCTGGTGAGGGTGTTACCCACGTCATTCCCGTCGCCGAGGGCTACGTTATTGGCAGCAGCATTAAGAGCATTCCTATCGCCGGTCGCGATATCACCTACTTTGTACAATCGATGCTGCGTGACCGTGGCGAGCCTGACAGCTCCCTCAAGACTGCGGAACGCATTAAGGAGGAACACTGTTACGTCAGCCCTGACATTGTCAAGGAGTTTGCACGCTACGACCGCGAGCCCGATGAGCGCTTCAAGTTCTACGATGCTCGCATGCCCGGTGGCCGCACCGTGAGAGTCGACGTCGGCTACGAGCGATTCCTCGCGCCAGAAATCTTCTTCAACCCCGAAATCTACTCGTCCGACTTCCTCACCCCACTACCGAACATCGTCGACACAGTCATCCAGACATCACCCATCGACGTCCGTCGCGGTCTCTACAAGAACATCGTCCTCTCAGGTGGATCCACGCTATACAAAGACTTCGGCCGTCGCCTGCAACGTGACATCCGCCACCTGGTCGACGAGCGCATCCAAGCCTCCGAGGCAAAGGCCGGCAACTCGGCCAAGTCAGGCGGTCTGGACGTGCAGGTCATCACCCACAAGAGGCAGAGACACGGCCCTTGGTTCGGTGGCTCGCTTCTTGGTCAGACACCCGAGTTCAAGAGCTACTGCCACACCAAGGCAGAGTACGAGGAGATTGGTCCCAGCATTGTGCGGAGGTTCGCCTTGCTCGGTGGGCCTGGCAGCACGTAAATCGCGCACGCTTCGAGCAATGCGGGAAGCAAAAATTGTAGATAGCGTCAACAATGATTATGAAGAATTCAGAATATCCTTTGGTTCCTCCCGTCGCGAGAAAGAATTCAAGATAAATCGCTCAACTGGATCGGTCGACAAAGCAAGGGTAGTTACAACTGCAACTGCCACTGGATGTTTGGATACTATCACTGACTCTGTTAACAAAGCAAGGGCCATTGCTACATGTATATATTTACCGGATTTTGAGCGCGCGCTCCTGATTGCTCGAGCGGGTCGGCAGAATGCTCCAACTTTTCAACTCTCCTCCTGGAATGCGTGACCAGTAGTTGAAAAGAGGCCTCGATCCCTTGAAGATCCCTCACGGTTGCAACGGTTTTTCCCGGGGCCTGTCAAAACGGCGCTGGAATGTAAGACGTGATCCGCGCGGCTCCAAATACCAAACCCTTGGGTCTTGCCCTTGACGCTTCACGAAAGTATATGAGGCTATTTTTGATGTAGTTTGCTTGAGGGGGTGAAATTTGGCGAGGGGAGGGCTACAGGATGTTTTGGGTAAGCAAAAAGGCTCCCTTACATTGCTGTGATATGGTTGTTGACGATGGTCCGGCTTGCCACGGATGTGAAGGACATGCATGGATGCATGGGATAATTTCGGCGTCGGAGGGAGTTTCCTTGTCTTTGTGAAGGAGCAGGATAGTTTTGACGGTTCGCCTCAGAAAAGCGCCTTATCGTGAGGGTCGGGGGAGATCGAGGTATACATTATTATCCAACTGCACTATGCAGCATTCGGCTTATTCCTCTTGCCTGGCTTGGCTTCAGCCTTGCTTGCTCGAGGCCCCGCGGCGAGACGTTTTCGTCACACGCACGGCATACGCCTAGACTGACCGGTCCTCGACTCAGTGGCTGCGGATTCCGTGCAGCATGGCAGAGGCCGGGAAGCAATTCGAGGCCGTGCAGTGCAGAGTGCAGTCTTGCTGTTGCGATCTCGGCGTCTTTTGCTGCCGGGCTTGTGGTCGGGAGATTGTGCTAAGGTTTCGCTTCTCCACGCCCGACCAGGGCACGGGCACCGGCTTGGTTCTCTTCAGAAGAAGAGCCGCACATCGTCGGGACTCGGGAGAGTGGGTACTCTCTTGTTGTTACCTTATGTACTGTACAGTGTACCGGACACGGGTTGGTTTGTACTGCGGTATCCACGGTACTTGGGGGGCTTTTCCGGTTTGCTGAGCCTTGCGCGGCTGCGCCATTGACGATGCGTGATCGGCCCGCGGAGGCAAGATGGATTGCATTTATGATTATTGTTTTGTGCTGTCACGGTGGGATGGGCGAGATGGGCTACCTACCTACCGATGGCAAGGATCAGCGTTGTGTGTGGGAAGAAGAGACGGCTGCTCGCCCGCTCACCACCACCACCAGCACACCCACTCAAGTCGACTCCCACCCAGTATGCTGGGAATATAGGCGCGCAGCCGAAGGATGGCATGCGCGGGCGGCGGCTGTCTGAGGTTGCTGTGCGTGCTCGTAGGAGTGCACACCGACCATCCTATATGGACGTCGAATATACTGTGTGCATGTACAGGCAGACTTTGGACGTGCATGTGCGTGGGTGGCAGCAGCAAGCGTACACACAGTCTTCTCATATCACTGTTCTCAATCTGGCCTGCTCTCCTGTCTCCTACCTTAGGTTCGCCGGCAAAGGCATCTGAGGAGCCGAAAGCTTGGGGCCCGCTTCCTACGGCCCTCTGGCGACGCTACTGTGCGCGATCCAAGATCAAGATCTGAGCCTCCCTGTCAGCAGCCTGCTCGCTACGGCCACTCAGATGCCGTGGCATTGCGACCGAGATCGGTCCGTGTGAGCGGCAAACATTCATTACAATTATCGAAGTGTGTTTGGATGACCGAGCGGCGCCGCCACCGTCTCCGCAGACTCGAATCAATCATATGAGCGACGACTGCTACGAGCAAGCAAGCAAGCTAAAGCAAGCTGCCTTTCTCCTGCCGTCCCGCCGAGAGCCCTGACTGCGCAGAGCAGCCCTACTTTGAGAGAAGGCCGTGGCCGACCGGGACCGAGCCAGGCCGTCTGTCTCTGTTGTCTCTGGAGCGTGCTGTTTGCGCCTCATTCCCACACGACTACTACTGCTCTCCCGTCTCTCCCTATGTGACATGAGCGTGAGAGCTCAAGACTCTCCTCTCATCGCAGTTACACCACCGTTTGCCCCCTACCACTGAACGCGCTCGCCTTGCCTTGCCTCGCCTCGAGTCCCCCCCCTCCCCCACTTACGTCGACGCTTGTGCCACTCGATCGCTGCTCTCTCGGCCCGATCGCGCCGCAGTAGTGCAGCTACCCTACCCAGGCACCCTGCCCAAGAGCTCAGCGGCGCCAATTCAAGGTTGCGACTGCCGGTGCAGCAGCAACGCCCTCCTTCCTCGCTCTGCGAGCAAGCGACTGCCTGTCGCTCTTGCGAAGTTGCGCCTGGCCCGGGGCCGCTGCTGTTCTTCTCTTCTGTCTGCAGGCTGTACTGCGTGTGACCACCCGCAATCTCGCCATCCATCCAGTGATCTTGATCTGATACCACCTCCCCACCCGACACCAACACCGACACCAACACCGATACACAGCTAGCCAGCCCGCCGCAGCTTGTGACCCGCCTTGCCCATCCTGGACCACGATCACTCTCGGCTTGCCGACTCTCTCCTGCACTCCATTGACCGTCCGGCCAGTCTTCGGGCTCACAACACCGCGACCATTTCGACGACTGGCCCGCAGGGCGCCACGGCTGGGCCGTCGCCCGCCCAACCCCAGGGACGAATGCGCTCCAGTATCGCCTGCAGGCGCTGTCGGCGCTCCAAGGTCAAGTGCGTCAACAATGGCGTAGGAACTACGTGCAGGGCGTGCGAACATGGAGGGAAGGACTGCGAGTACCCTCCGCCGGCGATCGTTGGATCGAGGCGTCGCGAAGGTAGCATCTCTGGCAGACAGGACCAACAGACAGACCCAGACCGGCGGCCAAAACCGCGCAAGAGTGTACAAACCCACCACCATGGAACGGCAGCTGGATTGGGTTCTCTTGAAAGCCCTCGTCCCATGCTGGATGCTCTCGATCCTCGTCTATTGACGACCACCGTTTGGCAGGAGCTATTCAAAATCTACCAAAAGCAGTTTTCAGCAGATTTGCCTTTCTTGCATCGGATACCTTTCTTGAAACCGCTGCGTAATGTCTCGACACAGCATCTGGGGGGCTCAATGTCGACTTCTGATGCGACTGAAGC
>Ga0265797_10001512_pt1 | contig 40736 bp, 48 predicted proteins | sample P2T30metagenome_FD_192433 | JGI IMG/M metagenome (GOLD analysis project Ga0265797, IMG submission 192433) | Plant litter microbial communities from East Loma Ridge, Irvine, California - P2 T30 | ecosystem: Environmental > Terrestrial > Plant litter > Unclassified | place: USA: California...
ATAATGTGAGGTCGGCTCGATCTTCAATACGCGTTTTCTCACCTTAGCGGCGAAGAGATCGCTTCTCGGCTCTGTGAAAGTTGGGCGATCCGAGCCGAAGTGATCGGATCTCGAGGGTTAGGGTTGGTGTTATCCATAAGACAGAACAAATGCTATAAATATTTTTGTACGAGTACTCTGGACTTTACATGCAATTTTCGAACACCAATGGTATTTTCAATTATGGCATACATTCGAGGATACCGATGGGACATTGCCTTTGCGTAGGGTTCCACGATGGCTGCGAAATGCGGGATAAAGCGTTGACTCATATACAACGTTCAATACACTTCCATCAAGCAACCACGGCATCAACACGATGACTTCCAGACTTACCACGAAACAGCATAGAGCGACCAGTCGAGTGTACATAATCAATATTACCGGAACTCAGAATGTGAGACTTGAAAACTTCATCTACCTTTTACTACAAGAGGCAACAACATCCTGAAAGTAACAGCCAAAAAGAAAGCTAAATATTGTAAAGGTGCACCGTGATTCATTTAGGTCATCTAGCTCATGCTTTTGGGTTCTAATGTTACAGGCTCCTCTTAAAAGTCAATGCCCAACGCCGTCGTCATTTTGGCCCTGATGCTTGCCAGGCGAACCCCCATCCCGCTTCAATGCCGCGCAAACTGAGCTTCTGTTCTTCGCTCCGTCAGCACCTCCCGATTCAGTCCGTGACTCCTTCGCCGAAGATGACCGTGTGAGCGCTGTGTGAGCGCCCTCGTCCCGCGTTGCCACGCCCGTCGCTGCTTTAAGCTGCGCCAGCGGCGTGGTCGACCGCGAAAGAGACGGCATCATCATGGACGAAGTCATCGAACGAAAACGGGTTGCTGCTGCCAAGCGCGTCGTCGAAGCCCGAATCATACGCTCCATTCTCGTAGGAGAAAGAGTCCAGATGGCCAGCAGGATCTGCTGGTAGCAGGTCCGAACCTGGAAGGCCAGAAGGGTCGTGAAGAGGCTTGCCATGCACGCTGTCCATGTTGTCTGTGAATTGGCTGCTGAGGTCGAAGATGGACTGCTGGAGGTGGGCGTGAGGGTTGACGTCCGGCTCCTGCGCTGGCTCGACGGACACTGCAGGTCACACAACATTGCTGCAGAATGTTGTGTCGCGTCGAGGTGCGAGAGGGAGCCGGACTTGGGGTCCAGAGCTTCGAAGGCGGGCGGTGAGATGGTGGTCGGGAGGTCTGAGGGTTCGATTTTGATGGTGGGGTAATTGCTGGTGACTGTGTCGGCGGGTGAGGCTGGGCTCGCGGCGGCGTCAATGGAGCCACGCGAGTAGGCGAGTGATGGTGCCGGCGTCGCGTAGTCGCTGCTGGGAGTGTCAGCCCGGTTCGAGGCACACGCGGTTTGCGTGGACTCGACATACCCGTCAGTGGTGCATATTTGCACCTCTCTGAGAACTGTATCTGCGGGCAAGGGACCGTGCAGCCTTCGGTATGCCTCGAGTTCTGCATTCGCACGGGCGAGGAGGACTGCCAGGTTCTCTGCCTCCTGCCTCTTCCGCTCCCTCGAGTTGTGCGCGGCCGCCCTGTTGCGCTTGATGCGCTCGATGCGGCGCTGCTCCTTCTCGTCGTCGGTCTTGGCACGTTTGCGCGGAGGCAGAGTGGTTTTGGGCTCTGGCAGTTCCTGTCCCCAGGACTTTCTCTTCTTGGCAGGCTTACTCATGACCATGAGTGGGGGTGGCGAGGCCTGTTGTGACGTGTTGCTGTTGTCGAATGATGTGGGCGAGGGCGACGAGCCGCTCTGAAGGTCTTCCATTTTGAGGTATTGGGGTGGTGAGTTGGTGGAGTCCATGGTGTTGTTGTCGAGTGAGTGGGTGGGGGAGGAAAAATGGGGTTGGTTGATGAGAGCGGTCTCCATGGTGTTTGTCTACAGGCACGGTCCTCTGTAAATGGATGGAGCCTTGAAGGGGTCTGATGAGGAAACGTATGTCGGCGGGAGAGGCAGCAGTCGCGGTCTTTGTAGCCAACTGTCCTCACAAAGGGGGGCCCTGACTCTCTCCGAGGCGCTCAGCCGCTGCGCTCCACACAACTCGATTCAGCCGCGCTGTGGCCCCTCGCCTCGCCTCGCCGGCTTTCCGCTTCACACTTCCCTTGTGTCTCTGTCCGTGCGCACGTGCTTGTCTCACTTGAGGAGTTGGGGCTAATCGCGTTTCCTTAGATTGTGTCGCTTAGACAAGATAGCCGTTGTCCCCTGGTTCGTGGACTCGATATATTGATGCTATCAAGTACTGTAGGTGGTCAATAATTGCCTCGGTGTTGATTTGACAGGACAGAGTGAAAAGAATGCAAGAAGGAGTGCCAATGCTGTGTATCTATCTGCACACTGCGGTTAGGTTTGAAAATGTGGGTTGAATATTATCAGTGAGTCGAATAACAAACGGTGATCGAGCCTATCCACTCATATCAGATGCAGTCAGCAGTAAGATTCAGCAGGAAAGAGCTTGACAAACAGCTGATGCAGGAAGATGATATACTTCAGTTGCTCTCTCTCCTTCACATGCTGTTTATCTGAACTCAACATTATCGTTATAATCGATTAGGTATTTTTATCACCATCACACACAAGTCAGGGACTCAGGGCACATTCCTCACGTTCACTTACACTTCTCGGCTGGCTGGCCAATGGTGAAACGTGAGGGGCGATATTGCTGTGGGGAGGACTGGAACGTTCGATCGGCCGGTTGCCTGCAAGGATAACGTAGTGCAGCGACACGACACGCTCCCTCCACAGCTCGGATGATGTGCTGCAGACTTGGAAGTCGTTGGTGTTGGCGGCGGGGAGGCGCGGCAAGTACGATGACGCATGCCTGACCGCTGAGCTACCATACCTTACTGGTTTTCTTGTCGTGTCCAACTTTATACTCTCGCATCGGCAAGGCAGGATTATTATTCCACGTGGGTAAGTGAATTGCTTGTTAATAATAACAATAACATCATCACCAACACCAACAACATCACATCAACATCTTTGTGGCTGCCTACTGTACTGTACACGAAGGCTGACGCTAACTAGCCACCGCCTCGGCAACTACCTCTACTACTAACCTCCTGCCCAACCATAAAGTACTACGATAATAGTACAACGCTTATCATAACGCACAGCCCAAGCGTATAATTCTCCCAGTCCAGGCAGTAACTTACCTAAAGTTAGCCCGACTCGGCCGGACCCTTTGACGGCATCCGCCCCTGCTTGCTCACCTCCAGCCTCATCACATCCCATGCCTCCCAGCTCAAAGGCGAGGTCTGATGCTGGCAGGGCAGGCCTCACTTTGACAAAGCCCGGCGCCAACAACCCAAATCCCATCCAACATGGCACCATGGGCCAGGCTGAGCGCGCCTTCTCGGCTGCCTCGACCTTCATGTCAGGCATCCTGGCCATCTCCGCCTCGCAGTTCATCGGTGCCCCGCTGAAATTGGTCGACCCAAAGTTCTACGATGGCTACATGGCATGGACGAAGGAGTCCTTTGCCGTTCTCGTCACCACCATCACCCAATGGTGGGCCCCAACCGTCGTCCGTGTAAGCGGCGACGAAAGCATGAAAGGCCAGCTCTACCAGATGGACGACGGCACCCTCAAATGTAACTTCCCTCACCGCCTTGTGCTCATGGCCAACCACCAGCTGTACACCGACTGGATGTACCTCTGGTGGGTCGCATACACCAACAAGATGCACGGCCGCATCTACATCATCTTGAAGGAATCCCTCAAGAACCTACCCATCTTTGGCTGGGGAGCTCAGTTCTACAACTTCATCTTCCTCAGCCGGAAATGGGAGACCGACAGATTTCGCGTAAAGCGAGCGTTGAACCACCTGAAGGATCCCAAGGACCCAATGTGGCTGTTGATATTCCCAGAAGGTACGAACTTGTCTGGCGTTACGCGGCAAAAGTCTGCAAAGTGGGCGGAGAAGACTGGCGTCAAGGATATGAAACACCAGCTCCTGCCTCGCACGACCGGACTGCAGTTCTGCTTGAGTGAGTTGAGACAGACCACGAACTGGCTGTATGACTGCACCATTGCCTACGAAGGCGTTCCCAACGGTATGTACGGTCAAGACGTCTTCACCCTTCGATCGTCGCTGTTCGAGGGGAGACCTCCAAAATCTGTGAACATGTACTGGCGACGTTATCGCATCCAAGACATCCCCACCGACAGCGACGAGGCGTTTGGACGTTGGCTCAACAACAGGTGGCGCGAGAAGGACTATTTGTTGGAGTACTTTTACAAGTTTGGTTCATTCCCCAACGAAGAGCCGGTGTCGGCTTTGTTGGCGGTGGAGGGCAAGAAGGAGCCCAATCACGCCAAAGCCATCTCCACCGAAGTCAAAGCAGGAGGCTGGGACGAGTTCCTCAGTATCTTCGGGCCCATCACATCAGCAGCCGGCGCTCTGTCGTCGATGGACATGACCGAACCAATGAACTTCGACGCCTTGCTCGGAAAAGTCGCCATGGCGCAGAACATGAACCTGGCCGACCTGGCGCGGTCAGGAACAATGCCCGCGACAAGCCAGGAAGCTATTCGAAAGGCACTCACTGCCGCAAACAAGCAGAAGCCGCTTCCGAAGCCGCTGTATGAAAGACTGATGAAGGAGACGCCAACGACACAAGCCGACATGAAGAGAGTTCTGGAGAAATCCAGCAACTCTCGGGTCGCGAAGAAAGCCGCGAAAGCACCCGCTGCGAATGCAAGCTTGTCTTCGGAAGCTGCGCAGAACGCAGCCAAGGTTTCTCAGGCCGCCCAAGCAGCGATGCGAAAGGGTACCTCCACGCAGTTGCCCAGGAAACCTCAAGAGGTCCAGCAGGCGATGCCACTTGCCAAGGTCGAGACCATGGTCACCCGCCCGCTGAGCACGCTGGCCGTGCAAAAAGCCGGCTCGACTCTGCGGAATGCAGCTGCAAAGAGAACGCAGCAGAAAGGTGCTGCCTTGCCCGGCCAGAGCGTGGCCGCCGTCCAGACCAAACCTGCACCGGGCAAGGCGAAGTCGGTGAATGGTGCTCCCCGAGCTCCCACTACAAGGCAGCCTGCACCGAAAAAAGCTGCTTCGGTGAGTGGAGCCAAGACTGTACCTGCAAAGACCGCGGCTGGTGCTGCGAAGAAGCCTTCTGCTGGTTCGAGGCCGATGGGAACGGTGAAGTACAAGGATGGTAAGATGCCGGCTTGATTTGTATATGTATGATTAGCGAGTATATTCTGGAGGCTCTATATGTTGAAACGATCTCTTTCTAGGTATGCAGATACCAAAATTGAGAGCTGATGAAGTCGGAAGCGTGGTAGTGGGAATGAGAGTCACGCCAGCATTCTCTCACTTCATTTAAGCAACGCACCGACAACGCCCGGGAGTTCCCGTCGCCTCGTCATGACCACAACACGTGCCTTTTCTCCTCTCCTCTTCTGATCAACACTGAACACCCACTGAAGATACACCGCAGCGCCGCACAGCGAGCGAGCAACAACACGATATCGGACAATGCACCACCCGCCAAGCATAGTGCGCAGGATCACAGCGCCGCACACCAGACGAGCAACAGCAAGATGTCGGACGGTTCACTACCAACCAAGCGCAAAGGGTATGTATGCACGCCTCCGGAGCGACCATGAAACATGGCTGACGGGTGCCCTCACAGGTACGACCTCACCGAGACCTTTGACATTCGCGTTGGTCAAGAGCCCGACCACCAGACCTTCTCCGTTCACCACGATGTCATCACCCCGCGCTCCGCCCATCTGCACGCCCTCCGCGTGGAGCAAACGACGAACTTCCCAGACTTGCCGGTCATCGTGCTCGACGAGGACCCTGAGGTGTTTGCCGCCTACCTGCACTGCGTTTACTTCGGAGCCGACTCCCTCATGGAGCGTATCGCTTTGATGGCGGAGGAGCATGTCTACTTCCAGGGCAACACCGGAATCGGGGACACCGGCGACGTGGCCGAAGAGCCCGTGGAGAAGTTCCTGATAAATTTCCATCTGCTCGCTGGGAAGTTAGTCGACCTGATGTCAGCCGACATGGCTATTGACGCACTGGCGGCACTGTTTGAAAAGCGAGACAAATGCCTGACCGCGGGATTGGTTGGGTATGTCTATGAATCAACGGTGGCTGCCAGCCCGTTGCGGAGGCTCATCCGAGATTACAGCCTCATCGACAACGTCAACATACCTTTGAACATCGAGAAGCTCCATGGTACGGCGTTCCCGCCTGAATACACTAGAGACATTCTGTTGCGAGTCCTAGCCATCAACAGGGAAAACGCCAACAAAGTCGTACGCAAAGTACATAGCAGAAAGGCCCTTCAGCGCGACCGATATCACCACGACTTTGACCAGACCAGACTTCCAGCCTCTTTGGAGGAGTTGGAGTCGCCGTCCTGTTCGGACGAGGAGGGAAAGCCTCTTCGCAAGCGTCGCCGACTGGAGAGATCCGAGGTGGAGGAGAAGCCCAAGTTCAAGCGTAAGAGTGACGGCCCGACCGTCTCTGCGAACGTAGTGCTCAGGCGGTATGTATACCCCTGCGATGCCAAAAGACCAATACTGACGTTACTCTGTAGCCCACTGGCGGTGAATAAATGGTGGTCGGTCTCGCAGGAGCAGTTTGACGATCCCTCCTTGGAGGACAAGCAGCGCTACGCCGCCGTAGCCAACGCCATGGAGAGTGGCACCTCGAAGAAACCTGCTTGCAAGAGGTGCATGCGTCTCGCAAGAGATGGTTTGGCGGACTTGGCTGACTGCAAGGTGGCCACTCCTGGTGGCCGCTGCGGTCCCTGCTTTTGGGATCGTGCCCCTCACAGTAAGCGATGCCCCAGGCCCAAGCAGTGAGTCTTTGGCGTGGCCTTCTCTGCTCGGTCTTCTGTTGCTGGTGTTGTAGTCCTTACGCAATGCGCTCTGGCTGTGGAATCTGCGGCACCTACGTACGCTTGGAAGCAGTGTGAGCGGGGACATGGGATGGACATGATGGGTGGCGGAGAGTCAGGAATGTGATGGTGTTTCGTTCATGAGGCTTTGATGGGACGCATGCATTTCGCTTGGGAGAACGGTCAGAGGAGCTCGTTTAATGTCCGAGGTAGAAGTCTGAGAGCCAGTAAGTCCAAGTCGTAAAATCAATAGCAAGAGCAAGCGTTGAACATCTCACCTCACTCTCTCTGAGCACAGACCACAACCGGTCGATCCCGCCGCCCTGCAGCACAACGAGTAGGTGTGCATTTCTCGCCTTCACTTGCGACACTCAAACAGCGACAACAAAGTGCCAGAGGTCTCACTTGGCGGCACACCACCAACAAGCAGCGACAAGATGTCGGACCATCCGCCACCCGCCAAACGCACGAGGTATGCAATTCCAACGCAATGGCGCCCCCAGGCCCCCGAGCGCGGGAACTACCGCTAACAGATCCTCTCAGATATGATCTCACCAAAACCTTCGAAGTCCTCGTGCGCAATGAACCCAATCAGCAGCGCTTCACCGTGTATCATGATCTCCTGACGCAACGCTCCGAGTTGTTCCGCGCCGCCCGTTCAGAGCGTTGGAGTCATGACTCGGCCAAACCAACGACTCTCGACGATGTGGATGTTGAGGTCTTCTCAGCCTACCTTCATTGCGTTACATGCGGAGCTGAGTCTTTGGCCACCCTTGTGCAAAAGCGAGAAATTTATCTAGGGGCGCCATTAGTTCGTTTTGTGTACAAATCCACGACAACCGGCAGCCCATTACATGCTCATTCGGGATCATACCATAGCAGACGATGCCACTGGCACTTCCAATTCGAAGCACTTCCAGAGAGGGGAATTTCCTTCCGAATTCTTGAAAGACATCGTGCTCGCATTCTTGAGTACCAATCGGAGCAACGCTGCCGGAGTCATTCGCGAAGTGTACTGCAACAAGAGCCTTCAGCCTGACCTTTATCATCAGCTCGTCCGCAAGGATCAAGTCGGGACCGCAAGCGTTATGAAGGAGGAAAAGTAAAGATGTCTTCGCGCCGATCATGGCTAATGGGGAGGAGGTTCGGGCACACTCGAGATGCACCGCAGGCGATTGACGATATGGCGTAAGACCCCTCTCCCAGATTTTGCCGATATTGGCACGCCACCTCAGACATTCGGTCTCATTGGAGTCTAGAGCGAGAACCTCATCTGGCTGTTGCCAACGGGTTGTGGTCAATTGATGACGGTCCTGCACGCGAAACCAGATCCCATGACGAATGGAGAACTCACTGCGAGGATGGCAAGGACCTCATGCTAGCGCATGGGACGTTCCTACAACGCTGGAACGCGACTCTTTGACACGGGGAGATGTCTGACTGTGGTCGGGTTGGACACTTTATTGAATTGCGCTTGATACAGCCTGCACAGGGAGCCTGGACAAGGAAGCATGGTTTGGTCTTTTTTCAGTTGCATTTCAAGGCGCTGCGAGAGTGATTGTATACTGCGTGCGGCGTTCAAAACACGATAGCACAGCGACTAGCCCCGAGGACACAACAAAAGTAATGATTTTCACCGTTGTGTCATCTCCTAATGAGCAGCATTCGTTTTCTTTCACCCGTGAGGTCGTTTGTTTGTCAAGCAAGTGCAGATCACCTCCAACGGCGGCACTGGAATGTAAGAAATCGATATGCTGGTTTCACGCGAAGGCTAGAGGTGTATATGCTTCACCCCAGCAACGACTCGGAGATTGAAGACAGTACCATCTGCGGACTTTTGAGACGTGCACCATAAATGCTTACAACCATTCCATTCAGCCATGAACCAGCCATGGCAAAGCTAAGAGCTTTGCTCTTGGTCAGTCGTCGCCGCGCTCAAAGCAATGCCATCGACCCAAACATAGCAACTACTAATCCCAGCGCTTGATAGCTGGACACACCCAATACCGAAGCCGCGCCTGTCGTATCCGCCGACGTAGCATTGTAAGTGGAAGCAGGAAGCGAGCTGCCAATAGAGTTCCTCCTCGTCATATTCCAGTCCTCGAAGAACTCCATGAACACCTTCGTCGCACTGACATGTGTTTTCGAGTTCCCAGTCGGCCATTGGTGACCCATATCCGGGATGTAGTACGACTGCACCATACCCGCAGCATCTCCCTCGCCAAACATGTAATGCTCGACATTGGTGTTGTCGTAGCTCGACGTAGCGTTTGCTGCTGGAAGGCCATTGCGCTCTGCCCAAGTGGTGACGAAGTGCGGGTCCGAGGGTAGACAGTGCTTGCGTCGAGATCCGCCCAGGAATGGGATGGTCTTGTCTCTGCCACCGGCGGTGGAGATGAAAGCAATCTTGGAGTCATTGTTGTCGCATTTGATTGCCACACTATCGGGATTACATGTGTCTGACACGTCATTTTGGTAGTAGGCGCCGCTGGCCGAGGCGAATGCTGCGAACTTGTTGGCGGCGTTCTCGTCGCAGGCCAGCATGTTTGCGACAAAGCCGCCGCCATTGCTCATTCCCGACGCGTACACTTTGTCTTCCTCTACGCAGTATGAGTTCGAGATGCTCTCGAGAAGTTCCAGGGTGAATTTCACGTCGTCTGTAGTGGAGTCGGGATCGCCTTGCCACGAGGCTTGTCCGGTTTTACTGTCATCTTCGTCCTCGTCTTCCTCGTCATCTTCGTCGTCCGAAGCTCGCCTTAAGCGGAATTTCGGAGACTTCTTAGACCCGGGCCATCCCTGTGGGTATACAACAATGTGATTGGGATTGGAAGCCGACTCGGAGAGCTTGGTGATCTCCTCTTGATGTGTCGCGTTCTTTCCCCGCCCATGGAAAGACCAGATCAGCCCGTGTGGCTTTTTGGGGTCGTAGTTTGAGGGGAGGTGAAGCAGATAGCTTCGCTCGAGGCCATCTGATGTCTTGATGGTCAGGTTGTTGCTTTTGTCGGTGGTGATGTCGTCTGGTAGCTGCTGCCCGCACCCCTTGCTTTCCGCAGCGTGACAGAGGCCGGCGCTCGCCAGCAAGACGGCTACGGCGAGAGAACGCATTCCCAGTGTGGATGTGAGTGGGTATGCTGGTGGTCCAGGGATGAACGTATGATGGAACGCGTCAACAAACAAAAGCGAACTATTGTCCTCACAAAAGGGCGGTGATCCTTCTTGACATGTTATCACATATGGCAGGAGAAGTGAAACCGCCTTTATCTGACGAGACGACAATAACAGCGGTCGATAAGCATGTTGACTCAGGCGAATTGGCTCTGTATACGATGATTGCAAGATTCCGGTCGTACCGCTGCCCTGCGCCAGCCGCGTGGCAGGCGTACTGTAGCCGCGTAGGTAACCAGCCTCAGGCCATGGGAATCTTATAATAAACGGTCGTATGCGCTTAGCGTGAAACGGGCCATACGGGAAGCTAAAAAGGATTGCACAGTTGGAAGGATTCGATCACGGCACGCCTCACATGCCTGGAGCCAGCACAGGGGATCGATAGAAGCACAGTCCTTCTGCCATCGTCCTTGCGCCCTGTGGGGCTGATCTTTCTCTGGGCCATCGTGGAGGATATAGTCATGCCGGCTGTTTTTGTAGTCGGCATAGGCACCAGAATAAGACTTTACCGAAAGTTAGGCGGGAGGATTTTGCTGAAAAACCGCACAAGATGAATAGACTGCAATCATTCGGACCGTCACCGTGAAAGCACAAGGCAGCCTTTGTTGTACAGTAACAAGCGTTGTTTCACTGTTATCACGGCTGTAAGCTCCAGCTCTGGCGTTTTGTGTGACCGGTCGACGGTCTTTCTTTCGCAAGAACGATCACTCCGCTTCGGCAAGACCACATCCGGCCCTGTAGATTCAGTATCCAAACGCGCCGCCACGTGAAGTTGTTTCCCAATGTCTCTGTGCAGCGCATGTCAGGATCTCTTCATCACGGTGACCGCGGACTGCGAGTGACGCCGAGCCCAAAAATGCCGCTCGGTGAGATCGAGCCTCGCGGGAAAAGATAAACCGGAACACATCTCCGCGATGCTGCCCGCATTCTGTCCCAATTGAATTTCACGCGAGAGAGAGGCTTGTGCTGCGACGTGGGATTCGATACGGAAGTATGTTGTTTGCCCGCGCGTTCCATTTCCACTCAAGGCCCCCAAGGATCACTCTAACAAGGTTTGGGCTGAGGTGCGGTCGTACAAGGGACCAATGATACGCCCGAGCCAACGAGCGAATGTCGCTTAAGCTTTCGTGTAGGATTCCGGCGCGCCATCCTCTGCACCTGTCGCACACAGGAAGGACATACTTCAGCAGCAGCATGATGGCGTGCCTTGAGCCCGCCAAAGATATGAACAGCCCTGTGAGCCCCCAAGTAGCATCTGCGCCGAGTTGGAATCATTCCATCGAGGCATTGTATATTTGTGTTGCGAAGAAAACCACGCAGTTCATCGTTGCCATTTGTCACGGGTCAAACACCTCACGAAACGACCCAGTGCGTTCCCTCCCATATTACACTCAGCAACATGCCGCTGCCCCGACGACAATGGGTAGCTAAGTTCACCCCCGACACTCTGGAAACATACCTGACCGACCCGAACCCCACGAGCCGACTGCGGCAAGCACACACAATATGGAGCGATGAGTTCGACAACATCATCAGCCCGGCACCACAAGATGATGCACCAGGTCTATCAAGAGCGCAGCTCTGTAGGCTACGGAATAACGACGCCGTGCTCAACCATAGCGGGTACACGAACAAGAGCTTTTCGCTGTTGCAAGGGTTTCGGCCATCCCATCTACTCTTCACCGACGACTGCTTCCTTGACGGGCTCTTGGAAGGATTTGGGCTCATCCTGGTGATCGTCTCGATGCTGGCCGCGAGCGTGGCGTTCAGCATCCTAATACGTCGACGAATAGGCTCGTGGAAAGCGGGACAGCGTCACGGCAGCAGCAATTCTCTGTCGCGGCCATATGGGTCTCAGAGTGTAATCGAAGGAGTAGATGAGAAGACCAAGGCTGTGGCATATGTGGAGGTGGCATGATAGGAGTTATGCCCTGAGCTTGTGGCGTTATCCCTCTAGGAAAGAGGTGCATAGGTGTTGTCGTCGGACATCGAGTCGTGATGCGAGAACTGCTCGATGACGCATACCAGCGCCAAAGGCGGACACTTTTGCGTGTGTCCACAGCTAATGATTGTTTTTTATAACGTCAAATGACTTCGTTTATTCCCTGTCTGGCTGAACTCGATATCGACACCGGTCTGCACCCGGCGACAGATCCATAGATCTTCCGTAAGATCTACATGGTCGCCCTTGGAGGGATTCATCACTGCCGGGCATTGCTGCGGGAGTTTGAAGGGTGATGCCATGTGCAAGGCAAGCTAATGTATGTGTAAAGGATCGCAATCAAGAGACAAAGACCTTCATGGTTGTTATCAGAAGCACGCGGAAAAGTCCGGGAGAGTAGCTGTGAGGCTGTGAGGGCGAGAGATCGTCACAGAAGACCAAGCCCGCTAAGTTCTTGGCTTTTGAGAGGGGTTGCTGTCTTGTCCCTTTACATCGACCACATATACATACCAACAGTATGCATGAACATGGTGAATGGAACGTCAGCAGTACTGACATGTCATCACACGATTGGTTGATGCCGAGCACAGCATCGCTGCCACCCAAACACCGAGAGACAGCAGCACTCCAGGCTTCACGACAAGACGAGCCAGAAGAGTTCTTCTGCCTTATCACGAATGCCAATGATGGACACATCGAGCCAAGCACGCAGGTACCTTGCTGAAAGATTGCCGACATGCTAATGGAGGCGACATGTGGGCCATGGTTACAGCCATAGCCGGAGCTGCCATCCAAATGGTAGAGACCTTCCTCTTGTGGTCAGTCAGGCTGGTGACTATATAAGAGGCTGGCTGGTGTTGTCATTGACGTTAGAACTCACAGCATTCACACTCAAAACCATCATGTTGGGTACCTCTCTCAAACTTCAACTTGCACTGCAATGCCTCGCTGGTGCGGTGCATGCTCAAAGCGCTGGCTCAGCTGCACGAACGACTTACGGTGATAATGCTTTAGCAATTGATCTGGACAACGAGGCCATCTCGCAAAACTATCAGGATGTTGATATTCAGCTGTTGGCTCCGGCGTTCATCAAATCTGAATCAGTTCCAGCAGGCTTCAGCGATGGAACTTCGGGTCCGACACCTGATCACGAGCTGGGTAAGTGAACTACATTCTCAAACAGAGAATCGTCTGCAGGCATGGCAAATGATATCGCCATGACGGAAGAAGCTTCAACTGCTGGGGGCTCACTAATTCGATATCAGACCACTTCGTCCGTGACATTGCTTCCCGAAACGATTGGGCCACTTACCATGGCTCGGAACTAAAGTCTGAGCAAGGTCGTAGCATTCCCTACGTATTCCTGACCCAGCCTTCGGTCGGCAATAACGCATCCAACACCACCAGCGACTCTTCCAAGGTCCGCGTATACTTGCAGGCAGCCATTCACGGAAACGAGCCCGCTGCTGATCAAGGTGTCCTGGCCTTGCTAGGCAAGATGGACGCCAACCAGACTTGGACTGCCAGTCTACTCGAAAAGCTGGATATCCTCGTCCTGCCGCGTTACAACCCTGATGGAGTCAGCTACTTCCAGAGAGAATTCGGTGCCAACATTGATCCCAACCGTGAGGGTACCAAGCTCGCGAAGCAGCAATCGCGAGACATTAGGAGTGTCATCTCTGCGTTTGATCCTCACGTCGTGGCAGACATGCACGAATACGGCGGCTCCACCGTGTATGGTGGCATTTACAGGTACGATCGATTTGAGGCTTCAAAGTCTGTACCTTGCTAACAGTCTGGCATAGGCACGGCACCGATGCCCTCATTGCTGGCGCCAAGAACTTGAACATCCACCCCGACATTCGCGAGCTCACCGAGAGCACCTTTTCGGACGGTATGAGCGACGCGCTGAGGAACAACGGCTTGCGCGTCGAACCTTACGTGACCGGCCCCAGCAGCCGCGTGGAGGGATCGCCCATCGTTTTCACCGAAGCATCCGCAGCGCCCACAACGGGTCGTAACGCCATGGGACTCGGCCAAGCGGTTGTGATCCTTTGCGAGCTTCGAGGAATCCGTCTTGCAGACCAGCACTTCCAGAGGAGGACTGCGTCTTCTCTCATCATGTTGGAGTCCATGCTCCAAATTGCCCATGACAACGCCGAGACCGTCATCTCGACCATCGATAGCGCCGTGGATGACTTCATTAACAGTGACGCTGAGATTGTCTTGACAGACTCGCAGCCCAGCGAGAATCGTACTTTCACCATGGTCGACATCCGCAATGGTACCCTCGTACAAGCTCCCGTCGAGTTCCTCAGCTCCACGCCAGCCGTGGCCAACTTCACCCGCTCGAAGCCCGAGTCCTACCTGATCCCGCGAGACTGGAAGACCGTTGTGGACCGTCTCAGCGCAACGGGCGTCGAGTTTGAGGAGCTGCAATACGAGTACCGCGGAACTGTTCAAGCATACAACATCACCTCCACATCCTTAGCCGAGGAGTACTATGAGGGAACAATTCTGAATACTGTCACCACCGAGTTTTACGAGAAGGAGCTTGTCATGCCCGCCGGTAGCTGGAGGATGACTACGAAGCAGAAGAATGCTGCTATGGCGTTTGTCACGCTGGAGCCGGAGAGCGAAGTGTCGTTTGTGAGCTTCGGCATCATTCCTGTGAGCACTGCTTGGGAGTACCCGATCTTCAGAGAGGTGTCTTGAAGAAGTCCTCGAAGATGTTAACAGAGATATGTTGTGAAGAAAGGGAACTCATATGCTTGATCGATCGATGAGCCCTCGAGTCGTGGCTGTCTCTCTTGATCTAGCATGTACGCCACATGAATTGAAGAATTGGTTTGAACTGACACATTAATACCACGCAGACATTTTGACGACAAGCTCAAGCCGGTGCACGTCGAAATGCATAGCACTCAAGAGTGTCAATTAGATTTACAGTGACCGACAGATAATATACCTAAGTTTATAACTTCTACAGATTTTGTGCACTGCGACTTCTGAAATCGATGAATGGCTGATCTCAATAATGTTCTTGCCACCCAAGCCACTGCGGTAGAAACCCGCCCAAAGCCTCGCATTGACGAACGATAGAACTACGCCAATCACTCTCAACAAAAGCATACACAGCAAACATCACCATCAACACTCGCGATATTCTTTGTACACTCAGGTCTGCGCAGCCCCGAGCAAAGACAATCACTACAACCACACGACGCACCAGTATGGCTCACAAGCCCATCATGCCCGACATTGCGAATATGGCCAGGAGGGCCAACACGCCTGACACGGCGGAGGAGCCCATCGTCCCAGACGTAGTGAACATGGCCAGGAGGACCAACACGTTCAGCAAGCCCATCATGCCCGACCCGGCGAACATGGCCAGGAAGGCCAACACGCCTGGCATCGCCATCAGGCTTTCGCAACCTTCTGAGGCTCTCAAGTCGATCAAATGGGGCGACCTACAACAACAGTCTTTCGTCAATTGGGTGCCCAGCGCACCCATCTGGGTACCCAGAACGGTACGCAGCACGTGCAACGAAGCCACCATGACCAACACGGCCACTATGCCCTACACCGAATGGCTCCCTCTCCCAGACCCCATTCACAACAGGCACGACTACAGACGACCACAGAAAACGAAGCGCCATAAACAACAAATTCTCGACAGAATCAAGCAAACCTACGAGACAGCGGAACGAGGCCAATACCGACAAGAAAGAGCACTGGCCTGGTGGCGAGCGTGGGAACATCTACAAGCCGCCCAGCATGAAGTAGATGTCCGAACGACGTGGCAGATGGAGACCCCAAACCATCAAAACAGCCTCCGTCTGCATACAGCATAGAACACTGTGCAGAGCCTCTTGAACGTCGTGTACTGGGAGGAGAGGTGGCATCTGCAGCACAAGAAGTTCGACTTCCCAGTAATCGGGCTGGTGGACTACCGTCGGCTCGATCGGGACAAAAGGAACGGGTTCGCCGTTCGCGAACACCGCATGTTGGCGAGTGAAGCGATCCCATGGCGCATCGTGGACGAATCGGGCAACTCGCATGCAATGAATGCCGACTCGGGGGTCTTCGAGCGAACGGGGATCGCCGCGAGAGCCGGCTGCAGAGACAAAGTCGAGCATTATGCGCCGGAGGCGATCGCCGCCCCGGTCTCGCCCAGGACGCTACCTACGCGCTTTCTCCGACAAGGCTGGCCTCAGCCGCCCGTCGATGTCGATTATCCATTCCTCTACTGCAAGCTGCAAATCTAGAGGGTTTACCAGGCGAGCGATAATGAAAGAGACGGTTACGTGCGCGCTTGGGCGTTGAACCAGCTCGAGGTTCGGCATCCGTTCATGTACCAGGCCTTTTTGGCCGAGAAATGGATTTTCACGGTCGAAGATTTGCGGGTTGCATATGGAGGGAAACAGGTTGGTTATTCCGGATGGCATTGGACGAGTGAGTGGCCTGACAAGCCAGCGTGAGGATTGAATTCGAGCTCGATCTTGCCCGTTCATTCGTTGTGAGAGGGGTAGCTCGCTGTCTTTGGCCTTGATATCGATACACAGTAGGTATCTTATTGGATAACATTGAGGAATGAATCCATACAGATACTAGTACGTGCAACTTCGCCACGCTCATCCCCCTCCTTGGGTGCCCGAATAAGCGCAACAATTTTTTCCATGCTCGGGGGAGATCGCGTTTTCAGATGAGTACCTTACCATCCATGGATGTGAATGTATGCACGTGACGAAGGGCAAGAAGGGAATCACTGTGGATGTTCGTGTTAGGTTCAAGGTTGGAGATGGTTGGAAACCGCCACGCTGGAGCTTGCCCTGAAAACGTCAATTTGGTGGCGGTGCTTGTGACGTAGGTGCTGGCTTGCTAAGGTACTACTGTATGTGATGGTGCCGCAGACCATGTTGCATTTGGTACACACACACACACAACTCCCTCACCAACCTTTCTTAGAAACCTCATAGAGACAAGAACAACAAGATCGGCGCCAACTCGCAATCTTTGCTTCACACTCGAGCGATCAGGATCAAAGCTACCACCTCGCTGCTCCCAGGCGCAATCAGCCCACCATGTCAGGTAAGGCAACAGCCAAACGCAACCTTGCAGAAAGAAGAAGCGCTGACAGTCCTCACAGCCCCACCAGTAGACTACTACGCGGCCCTCAACATCGACTCGAAAGCAAGTCAACAACAAATCCGCGATGCCTACAAGAAAGCTGCCTTGAAACACCATCCCGACAGAGTCCCCGCCGACTCGCCCGAGCGTGCTGAACGCACCAAGAAGTTTCAACAGGTCAACGATGCCTACTACACCCTCTCAGATGCTACGCGCCGCCGAGAGTACGACGCAGCACGATCATACGGCTTTGGCTTCGGTGGATCGGGCGCAGCGGCTGCCGACCCTGCGGATGAGGATATTCCCAGACCAGATGCTGGAAGCGGCATGCCTGGCTTCGGCGGCTTCCCATGGTCTGCATTCGGATTCGGCGGCAATGCAAAGACAGAGGGGGATGCGAACCGGTACTCGAACGAGCAATTCGGCAGCGTTTTCGAGGAGATGATGAACGACGAGGGAATGGCCGAGGGCGAGAATAACAGTCCGACCAAGACATTCTGGTCGATCGTCGGCGGTGCCAGTGGAGGAGCTATGGGCTTCATTGTCGCGAACATGCCCGGCGCGGTGGCGGGTGCAGTAGCGGGCAACAGACTGGGTGCCATCAGGGACAAGAAGGGCAAGAGTGTCTACACTGTGTTCAACGAGCTTGAGCAGCCGGACAAGATGAGGCTACTTTCCGAGTTGGCGAGCAAAGTGTTTGCGCACGCGATCAGCTGAGGGGATGCTTCTCTGGAGTGTCAGATGGAGTGATGGGCGTTTTCTCATTTCAACGAAAGATACCACTATGGGTTTCTCATGCTAGGTAATGATGGTGATGATAGAAACTTTCAACGATTTTTGAACATCTCATGTGCGTTCCGTGCGAAAGTGAGGGTGGACTCGATTGTGTTACTTCAAGGTCGGTCCAACACGTTTTGTTACTTCTCTCCTACATGCTAGCCCATTTCATATCAAACCGATTGGCGTATGCCAAGATTTCGACGATGGATTCCTGAGGCTTTCAAGATCGTGGGGCTGGCGAGCGCTGATTGGCTGTTTCGAATTTCCAACTGCTGGAAAGGCAGAGGCACAGTCATCGCCCGTAGTTCGCCAGGTGAAAGAGTCTCCGGCAGAGTTACCAAGAAACACTCGCCACACGCACTCTCCGGCCTCATAGACTCTTCGCGGAGCATCGCAAGAGAAATCCTCGGGATCCCGAATTTTCCAGAGCCGAATCGCAGCTCCACAGCCAACATCCCGATTCAAAGTCGAAAGGCGAATCTCCCACTCACGAATCCGTCGCAACCGGCTTTCCCACCGACAAACACCCCAAACACACCGCAAATATGGCTACCAACGGCGAATACCCCCCGTCTGAGGAGGACTCCCCTCCCCAGTCTCCCGTCATCCAGGCCCAGGCCAGGCCCGGCGATGTCGAGGCCAACGACTACGATGGAGAGGAGAGGGCAAAAGGACAGGCCCCAGCACCCAGGTCTGCCCTGAAGAAATCGCTGCGCTCCGACGCTGCACACGCATCACGACCAGAGCTCCCCGAGCAGCCCGAGCCCAAGGATCTGGACGTCGCGAAGCTCACACCGCTCTCCCCGGAGATTATCGCCAGGCAGGCGACCATCAACATCGGTACCATTGGCCACGTCGCTCACGGAAAGAGTACGGTTGTCAAGGCTATCTCGGGCGTGCAGACTGTGCGTTTCAAGAACGAGTTGGAGAGGAACATCACGATCAAGCTGGGTTACGCAAACGCAAAGGTCTACAAGTGCGACAACTCCGAGTGCCCGCGCCCGACATGCTACAGGAGTTACAAGAGTGAGAAGGAGGTTGACCCTCCTTGCGAGCGCGAGGGCTGCCAGGGAACATACAGATTGGTCAGACACGTTTCGTGAGTACATTGGAGCGGATGGACACCACGGACAAAGCTAACGCAGCGCAGTTTCGTCGATTGCCCCGGTCACGATATTCTGATGAGCACCATGTTGTCAGGTGCCGCCGTCATGGACGCCGCCCTTCTTCTCATTGCCGGCAACGAAACTTGCCCGCAGCCTCAGACTTCCGAGCATCTTGCAGCCATTGAGATCATGAAGCTCGAGCACATTATCATTCTCCAGAACAAGGTCGATCTCATGCGCGAAGAGGCCGCGTCTGCACACTACGACTCGATCAAGAAGTTCATCCGCGGTACCGTCGCCGACAATTCGCCCGTTATCCCGATCTCCGCCCAGCTCAAGTTCAACATCGACGCAATCAACGAGGCCCTCGTCACCAAGATCCCCATCCCCATGCGCAACTTCCAGGACGACCCTCACATGATTGTCATCCGTTCGTTCGATGTCAACAAGCCCGGTTCCGAGATTGAAGAGCTCCAGGGTGGTGTTGCTGGTGGTTCCATCCTTACTGGTATCCTGAAACTTGGCGACGAGATCGAGATTCGCCCCGGTATCGTCAGCAAGGACGACAAGGGTGCCATCCAGTGCAAGCCCATCTTCTCCCGCGTTGTCTCCCTGTTCGCCGAGAACAACAGCCTCAAATTTGCCGTCCCCGGTGGTCTCATTGGTGTTGGTACCCGCATCGACCCTACGCTCTGCCGTGCCGATCGTCTCGTTGGTTTCGTCCTTGGCCTCAAGGGCAAGCTTCCCAAGATTTACACCGAGATCGAGGTCAACTACTTCCTGCTCAGGAGATTGTTGGGTGTGAAGACTGCCGACGGTAAGCAGGCCAAGGTCGCCAAGCTCGCGAAGAACGAGGTGCTCATGGTCAACATTGGTTCTACCGCCACCGGTGCCAAGGTTGTCGCCGTCAAGCACGATGCTGCCAAGCTGCAGCTCACCAGCCCGGCTTGCACAGAGATTGGCGAGAAGGTCGCCATGAGCCGAAGAATCGAGAAGCACTGGCGTCTGATTGGATGGTATGTTGTGGACTGGACATTGACAAGAATGAATACTGTGATACTGACTGCAACAACAGGGCTACCATCGAGGCCGGTACCACCACGGAGCCGCAATCCGCTTAAGAGTGTAGCAAAGTTAATGCATGAGCTTTCCTTTTCCACGGCCAAAGCGAATGATGAGACGTGTTTGACAATGGTGGGCGTCTTTTGGGGCAGTGTTGGTGTGCTGCATAGCGTGGTCTTACATAGAAGGAGTACGGCAATGAAAAGTGTTACAGTATTGATTTCGGCGTTGTCATTTTGTTTGTCAAAGAATTGGTTGATCTCTTACTGACACCCGCGTCTTCTTTTCACTTTCCATGCGTACACTCCACAGCTCTATGCTCGAGTTTCTTAAACTGCCTCAATCGTAGCGTAGACTTTCTTCAGACAATCTAATAGCGGGGCTAGACCACTAACACGATGATGTGGGGTACATCAAGGACCCCTGCCCGAACGAGGATAAATCCAGGAGGAGATGTGGTGTTTGTGACACCACCACTTAAATCATTTGCACTACAACCCCGTCGATACATAAACAAGCACTCGCTACCGCCATACCGCTCCTTCTTTCCCCTGGACACATTGCCTTTCACGACTAGCACCGAAGACACGCAAGACTCGGACACTTTAGAGCTAGACAGACATACAACAATACATACACGAACGAACAGAAACTCCCAACATCATGGCCACCACCGCCGCCGCGGCCAGCGTCATCCCTTCGCTCAGCGAGCGCCCGATCCAGAACACGATCTGCCTCTTCGATGTCGACGGCACCCTCACGCCCGCACGACGAGTGAGCGCATCCTAGCCCATCCAACCGTCCACCGAGCGCCTGCTAATTTGGCTCTCCCTTCCCTTCTAGACGGTCTCCCCCGAGATGCTGCAGCTCCTCTCCGCCCTCCGCCACAAGGTCGCCATTGGCTTCGTCGGCGGCTCCGACCTCGCCAAACAGCAAGAGCAGTTAGGCACCCCGAGCATCCCCGTCACCAACCTCTTCGACTTCTGCTTCGCGGAGAATGGCCTGACTGCCATCCGCATGGGCGTGCCGCTCGCGTCGCATTCATTTATCAAGTGGATCGGCGAGGACAACTACAAGAAGCTCGTGCGCTTCATCCTGCATTATGTTGCGGACTTGGACATTCCGGTCAAGAGGGGCACATTCGTCGAATTCAGGAACGGCATGATCAATGTGAGCCCGATTGGCAGGAACGCCACGGTGCAGGAGCGCAACGAGTACGAGAAGTTTGATCTCGAGCACAAGATTCGTGAGAAGTTCGTGCAGGCCATCAAGGAGAATTTCCCGGACTTGGGTCTTACGTACGTGTCAAGGCAGCATCCGTTTGATAGGAAAGAACATTCAAGGGAACCGGTTTGCTGACATTTATTCCCCCAACAGCTACTCCATCGGCGGCCAGATCTCCTTTGACGTCTTCCCGTCCGGCTGGGACAAGACTTACTGCCTGCAGCACGTCGAGGCCGAGAAGCAGGTCAGCGGCGTCGAGTATAGCAAAATCCACTTCTTCGGCGACAAGACGTACAAGGGCGGCAACGACTACGAGATCTTTGAGGACCCGCGCACAGTTGGTCACAGCGTGGCTAGCCCGGACGAGACGATGGCCGAGTTGAAGAAGTTGTTCGACTTGTAGAAGGTGACGGGGGTACTGAAGACGGAGGAACAAGTTTTGTTGTTTTTGAGCGGTACTTTATGAGCAAATGCCGAGCATGGTTTCACCAAAGATTCCATCTCACTCACCTTTGCATTGTGAGCGCTGCGAATGTATAGTGAGGTGAAGTCGATTCTGGTGGCTCAGACTGACGAAACCACATCTTCAGGGCTGAAAACAAAATGAATGCTCGATTGATCACACTGCTGACACCAACCAACCTATCCATCTAGACCATCACGACAGGATCCTATCTACGCTCCCGGATCGGTAGGCTTGTTCGCAGGATACACCCTGACCGTAGAGACGTACAATTTCGCCGTAGTTCTGCAAGCGAGCTTTCGAAGCCAAGCCTTGGGTTTGCACACATCCTCCAAATCGTCTGCGAACTGCTGCTCGACGCGCCTTTTCATGCTCTTGGTGTAGACCTGGCGTTGGCGGAAATTGTGCCAGGCGAAATTGCTGTTTGCCGTGTTGGTCAGCGTGAGAAAGAACCAGGACTACTTTTGAGATGCACACATCGAAACACGAGAGGCTTGCTGGTTGAACTCACTGGCGGTGGCACGAAGGCTTGAAATTGCACCCAAACGGCTTGTCGGGGCTCATGGTGCAGCCGTCGGAGTGCCAGTTGAAGCATGGCGATTGTCTTTTGAGGGCGATGTCTCGGGCGGTTTCGAACTCTTCGATGGCTATGAGATGGGGTTTTGTGTTAACGACCAGTCACACAATGACATGAAAAGCAACAGGGGTGGGAGTTTGAGAGAGTGGTAAGCAACGGCCAGCGATGAGACTGACTGTAATCGAAAAAGATCTTCTCCATCTCTCGGACTGCATCTTGGTCGACTGGGCAGGCTGTGTTGACGGATTTCTTGATGTCGTTGATGTGGTCGAGGATGTCTCCTCCCGTGTACATGTGGGGTGCTTCCGATGGGAGGGTAGGAGCCTTCTTGTTGGCAGGTTTGGTGGCGTGGTAAAGGATGTGTCCTGGTGGGTAGCGAGGCTCCGATAAGACGGATGAGGCGAGCGTGCTAGCGCTCAGACCTGAGAGGGCGAGTAGCAGCAAGAGACGCATTTTGACGTATTTGGTAGTGGGGAGTGTTGGCAAACGAGGAAAGCACTGCGTGTGGATTCGAGGCACGAACATTAGGATGCTCTCCTATATGTGTTTCACTATCTGAGTTTACCGGAGATGCCAGGTAGGCCGTTCTTTTGTGAGTACAGCGAGTACTTGTGCAGGGACATTGCCTGACGAATTGTACCGGGTCGTCTTGTGTAGGTAAGGTACCTATGCAGGCTCTGTGACTGGTCGGTGGAGAAGAACTCGAGTAGTTAACCTTTGGCAGGATGTTAATTGATGATCCCTTGGTTGGTCAGAAATTCGGGAGGGATGGACGGAGGGTTCAATGGTTATCTTGCAAATACAGTACGCCTGCTTTCATCTGGACGCTCTTCTCGACCAGACATTTCCACAACCACCGCGTCTCAGCCCAGGGGGCGCCTATGCATGTGTCGATTTAACAGCTCATCCGATCGGTCTTTGGTTTCCGGAGACATCCTTATTCAAGGTGAGGTTCAGCAGAAGGCACGGGTGGATGCAGGACTTGTAAGACCATGTTTCTCGGTTTCCCGAGTTGGATGCTGTCTACAGCCATACCACTAGCGGGTCGATGCCTTTCCCAATATCACACGCAACACACGTTTTCATCCCGCACCTTTCTCTTCACTCGTCGCAGACGCGATCCAACTTGTTAGATTTGCCTCCGCTTCTGGGTCGTTCGTGTCTTCGTTCTGTGCGCGGTTTCGTTGACGTCGGCTCCTACAGGCCTCCTAGGGGCATTTTGGATATGATGCTTCAAAGTCTCAACCACGGTCGATGAGGATATGGCAATCTTGACATCTTCCACATAAATTGTGCTACGAGCCATTCCTAAGGCACGCAAGAGCGCAAGCATATAAGACCTCTCCTTGGTTTTGACATTTTCGTCTCGAAAAGATTCACGCTTGATGCCGAGTTTCTGTTCCTTTGTTGTTGAAGAGACATTGCCACCGGAGACTCGGTCCGTTGAACTATCCCAATACCCAAGCCTCCCTGCCCAGGTACGTATACCACATCGGCGTGAAGGATGAGCTGGACGACTCGTTTGGGTTTAGCAGACATTTTCGAGGCTTGCAAACAGAAGGGTGGCTTTCGCTGATGGTACGTGATGTGTTGGGCTTGTTCAATTGTGTGATTCATTCGGAATCTTGAAGTGCCTGTCTACCTTGGATACATTTTTGACATGGTAGTGCTCCAGTAGCGAAGATTTCTCATTTAGGCAAAGTTCGCACTTTATGATTTCGGTGGTCCATGAGATTGTGGTCAGCATTGATTTGTGCCATTGACCGGTTACGCAAAGGCAAGAATAATATTTCCCAACCCGATAACACCCCGCGAGCACAGTCCTTGGTCGTGACAGGAAGTCTGTGAAGTCTATGGTCGGGCCCCCTTCGCGGATGGACCGAACTTCCGCCAAGGAGAAGCGAGGGTTTAACCATTCTGCCACCCAATCAACTCCTTCACTTACATCGTCCAGCCACAAGTCTCCCCATGCGCCTCACTCCAACCTCGCCAAACTCGTCATTTCTGGAGGGAGGGGCGCGCAATGGTGGGGCTGCTGGTCAAATTTGCGAGATCGGCAACATGAACATTTACTTGCCTTTGACGTGACTGTCACTGTCCTTCTGCACTCCCGCGAAAGAAGAGACATCCACACACACACCCACGCGACAATGGCCTCCCAATCGCCCCAGAAGATCGCCATCTTGTCGGTCTACAACAAGACCGGCCTGCTCGACCTCGCCAAGGGTCTGGTCAAGCAGAATGTGCGCCTGCTCGCGTCCGGCGGCACCTCCAAGATGATCAAGGAGGCTGGCTTCCCTGTTGAGTGAGTCCGCTGCTGCTGTGTGAGAGCCATTGCGCTGGCTTTCCTCCGAGTCTCTGTCTGACCGCGTCGCCTAGGGATGTCTCCGCCATCACAAAGGCCCCGGAGATGCTCTCTGGCCGTGTCAAGACCCTCCACCCGGCCGTCCACGCCGGCATACTCGCTCGCGACCTGGCTTCTGACGAGAAGGACCTTGCCGACCAGAACATCTCCAAGGTTGACTACGTCATCTGCAACCTGTACCCCTTCAAGGACACCATCGCAAAGGTCAACGTGACCATCCCCGAGGCCGTCGAGGAGATTGACATTGGAGGAGTCACTCTTCTTCGCGCCGCCGCCAAGAACCACAGCCGTGTCACCATCCTCAGCGACCCCGAGGACTACCACGAGTTCCTCAAGGAGTTGGAGAAGGGCGAGGTCACCGAGAAGAGCAGGCAACAGTACGCCCTCAAGGCTTTCACCCACACCGCCGACTACGACTCCGCCATCTCTGAATTCTTCCGCAAGAAGTACGCTGGCGAGGGCGATCAGCAGCTCACCCTCCGCTACGGCGCCAACCCTCACCAGAAGCCCGCTTCCGCCTACGTGACCGAGGGCAAGCTCCCCTTCAAGGCCCTCTCCGGCTCGCCTGGTTACATCAACTTGCTGGACGCCCTCAACGCCTGGCAACTCGTCAAGGAGCTCGATGCTGCTCTCGACTACCCTGCTGCTGCCTCCTTCAAGCACGTCTCGCCCGCTGGTGCAGCCATTGGTGTTCCTCTCAGCGATGTTGAGCGCAAGGTCTACATGGTCGACGACATCGCCGGTCTTGAGACCTCCGGCCTTGCCCAGGCCTACGCCCGCGCTCGTGGCGCAGACCGCATGAGCAGCTTCGGTGATGTTATCGCTCTCTCCCGTGAGGTCGACCAGCCCACCGCCAAGATCATCTCTCGCGAGGTCAGCGACGGTGTTATCGCGCCTGGCTACACTAAGGAGGCGCTGGAGCTCCTCTCCAAGAAGAAAGGCGGCAAGTACCTCGTCCTTCAGATGGATAACAACTACACCCCTCCTCCCCAGGAGACCCGCACTCTCTACGGCGTAAACCTCACCCAGCACCGCAACGATGCCAACATCTCTCCCCAGACCACCTTCAACTCCATCGTTGTGCCCAAAGAGTCTGCTCCCCTTCCCGAGTCCGCCCAGCGCGATCTTGCTGTCGCCACCATTGCGCTCAAGTTCACCCAGTCCAACAGTGTCTGCTACGCGCTCAATGGCCAGATCGTCGGCCTCGGCGCCGGCCAGCAGAGCCGCATCCACTGCACACGCCTCGCCGGCGACAAGGCCGACAACTGGTGGATGCGCTTCCACGAGCGCGCGCTCAGTATCAAGTGGAAGAGCGGCACCAAGCGCCCTGAGAAGAGCAACGCCATCGACATGCTATGCTCTGGCCTCACCCCCGAGAACGACATGGAGAAGGCCGACTACGAGCGCGTCTTTGAGGAGGTCCCCACGCCTTTCACCGCCGAGGAGCGCAAGGCCTGGCTCTCCAAGCTCAGCGAGGTTGCCGTCAGCAGCGACGCCTTCTTCCCCTTTACCGACAATGTCTTCCGCGCCAGCCGCTCGGGTGTCAAGTACATTGCTGCACCGCTCGGTAGCCAAAACGACCAGGCTTGTTTCGAGGTTGCTGAGAAGCTTGGTATTACCTATGTTGAGCAGCACACCCGTCTGTTCCACCACTAGACTGAGATGGTCGGGAGGTTGGAGGGTGAGTGGAGATGGAGAATTGAAAGATATGACGAGGAAAACAAATACAATGAACGATACCAAGATCTGACCGTCTTGGGTCAAGTTACGGAAATGATGAAATAAAAGCAAAAGTATATACCCATTCCTCCAAGTCCTCTCGCCTTACTGTACACCGGAGGTTGCTTTTCTATTTGTGGATCTTGAGAGGAAATGACGATTCGCAGGCTAGGAATATCGGTGGTCATTGACTCATATGCACAAGATGCGCAGTTGCACGTATGCCGAACTTCGAGCATCTCAAAATCGGATTCTGGGATGATAGTTGCCTCCGCCTGGAGTCGCGCCAAGACGACACCTCTTATGGCTCGGCGCTCCGATGTGACCAATGTGAAAAGGCATTGCTTCGTTTTTCAGTACTCAAGCACGTATGCCAGATTGACGTTGAGTTTGCATGGTCTGACGAAAGACACTGGTTGATTTTACATGAGCACGACTGTCTATCCACGCAAAGAGGTGTGGCAGAGATGATTCAGACTGGCGACCAGAAAGCACTTCCTAGGTAGACAGGGCCAGGGTAGACCATCTGAGGAGGTAGAGCCAGGACTTTGCTGTGAACATGGTCGACAACTTCCAAGGGATGGTAATCCACAGTGGCCTTTCAAGGGAGTGGTGAGAAACTGGCCATGCCGTACTATTCACTCGACGAAGGTCGAATGGTGGCAGTCCCCACACTGTTGACAGTTGATACAAATCGGGCGAATGTATTCAAGTAATCGAAAGCATTGAAAGCACAATGGGTGCCGCCGTGAAGATATCTACAGTACCTTGGTAGAGTGAAGTGAAGCCTCAACTGGACCCTTGGAGGTCGATGTCTTGCCGGCGATCCGCCACGAAAGCAGAAGCGACTAGACCGGGCTACAGCAGCGAAATGTCCCCAACTCCACCCCACCACTCCTACTTTCCTGCCTACCATGTCCTCCTCCTCCCTGCGTCTGTACAACACCTTGAAGCTCACCAGCAACCTCAACAACGCCCTCTTCACCAACCTTTCCCGCACCTTCGCCACCTCCCGCCGCCTCCTCCAAGACCCGGCAAACACCACAAAGGTCTCCTCCCCTCCCCACCCACGCCCTCGCCCACGCGCCTCCAACAGCAGCCAGCTGCCCGTTGCCCCTCTAGTCTTCATCTTCCTCTTCGGCAGTTGGTGTTTCCACTACATCACCACCTCGCGCGACGGTATCGGCAGACCCGGCGGCCACCAGCCAATCCCCGACCACACCCCCGAGTCCAAGAAAGATTGGCCTAGGAACACCGCGAGCGATCAAACACTTTCCCGCCGTTAAATCCCCTCAACAACAACAACCACAATGGAGCCCCGCGTCAACCTCGACAGCCCTGCCCTCGTCGCGCCCAAGCGTGTCCAGCCACTCTTCGCGCCCGGCACTGGCGAGAACCAGGCTCTTGTCATCTTCGTCCTCGGCGGTCCCGGCGCAGGCAAGGGCACGCAATGCTCCAACCTCGTTCGCGACTACGGCTTTAAGCACCTGTCTGCTGGTGACTTGCTGCGCGAGGAGCAGGAGCGCGAAGGCAGCGAGTTCGGCGAGATGATCAAAACCTACATCAAGGAGGGCAAGATCGTACCCCAGGAGGTCACCATTCAGCTGCTGGAGAACGCAATGAAGGCTAGCATTGAGGAGACCGGCAACCGCAAGTTCCTCATCGATGGTTTCCCCAGGAAGATGGACCAGGCTATCAAGTTCGAGGAGGCTGTCGTACCCAGCAAGTTCACGCTGTTCTTCGACTGCCCGGAGGCGACCATGAGGGAGAGACTGCTCAACAGAGGCTTGACAAGTGGAAGAGCAGACGACAACGAGGAGAGCATCAAAAAGAGGTTCACTACATTCGTCGAGACCAGCATGCCGGTGGTCAACATGTTCGACAAGGAGCAGCGCGTCGTAAAGGTCGACGCCGCCAGGAGCCCGGAGACAGTTTACGACGATGTAGTGAAGCAGTTCGCTTCCAAGGGCCTCGAGTTCATGCAGAAATGAAACATATAATCTACACTAGCACATCTAGCATGTACACCACAAATACTACGCTCCCAATCACTTAGCATGCTCCCCCTCACTCACAGCCTTATACGCCCTCACTACCTCCGCTGACCCCTGTACCCTTTCCCTCCACGCACTCAAGCTCGGATACTCGTCCAGACTCAAGCCCGCAAACTCAACCTGCTTCATCCAAGGTTGAAAGTGGTAATCCACCGCGGTAGCTCTCTTGCTCCCAGCCAAAATCCACTCCCCACCATGTCCCTTGACCTGCTCCTCCAACACCCCCAAACACCTGTACGCCTGCGCCTCATACCGCTTATACGCATCCTCGTTCTTCTCCGCATGGTAGTGTCTGAACCAATTGCATTGCCCCATCATAGGCCCCAGCGTCGAAACCAGGAAACTAGTCCAAGCATCGAAGTCCGCCTTCCCTTGCTCCCCTGCCTCTTTGACTGGTCCCAATTTTCCTTCAGGATCGTAAACGCGCAGCAGGTAGTTCACGCACGCCAGCGATTCCCAGCTCGTCACGCCGGTGTTGGGGTCTTCGAGCGCGGGTACGCGGCCATTGGGGTTGATTGCGGTGAACTCGGCGCCTTTGACTCCGGCCGAGGTGGCGCTGAAGTCCCAGAGTTTGACTGTGTAGGCTAGGTTGAGCGCTTCGAGGGTTATGGCGACTTTGTAAGGGTTGGGGCCCGTGGAGTGGGCGTGCAAGACGAGGGGCTGGAGGGAGTTGGTCGACATTTTTTGAGGCTTTTCAGTCTTGTTTGGTGGGTTTGACTTGGTGTGATTTCTTGGGTTGGCTGAAGTCTGAAGGGATGTGGTGTGTGGTGTTCCGTTCTAGAGAGGATCGAGGAGAAGTGGCAGGGTTTGTGGCGAACAGCTTTTCACTTGACTTGTCGTTTCGATCTGGATTTGTCAGAATCGTTTGGATGATGCCCTTCCGATCATTTTTGTTGCGTCACCCTTGGGACCAAGGTGACCGGGTATTGGTAGCCAGCGGGGTCATGGTGGAGCAAAATGAGACCCTTGCGAGTTGAAGGGTGGGGTCCTTGGGCGGGCATGGCATTTCATGTTGGAGACCTTGATGATCGGAGATGTAAATTGTTCAAATTTCGGTGGGAAATAGTGACAATAATAATACCAGTGCAAGGAATCAAGACACATGAGGTCGCTGAAGAGGGAAACGCGATGGAAGGTCGTGTCATCTTATTTATTCTTGATCAACCAAATTCCGGGCTGAACATGTGCTCTATACTCAATTATTCTACACCGTTCTGTTCCACATCCACCTTCGGCTCAGGAACTACCAATCCGGCGTCAGACTGAACTTCAGACTGTTGTTCTGATCCGACAACAGGCTGTCCTCCGAGTTTGACGACCTTGCCCGTGTCGCCTTCGAGGACCGGGACAATCTTAACCCCAGCAGCGGGATCTTCCTCGCCACTCGATCCATCAAGAGCGATCTTCTCTTTCTCCTCCTCAGCGATCTCTGCAGCCTCCCAATCATCAACAACAGGCTCTTTTTTGACCTTCGGTTTGACGACTGGCGTCTTCTTCGCAAAAGTCACCTTTCCACCGGTCAGAGCGGCAAAGGAGTTGAGACCGCTGCTGCTCAGACCATTGGACATGGGCATCCTGGGAGCGGCCTTCTTCGCCGCGACTCTCGACCACCCGTCACCACCTGAAGCTTCGGACTCGCGGCGGTGGACGTTGAGGGAGCTGTCAGTGCAGCATAGTTGGAGGCTGCCGTAGCCTTTGGCTGTAACGACTGTGGCGAGAGGCTCCTTCAGACTTTGCAGGTATTGCTGGACGTCTTGAGCCGAGAGTGTACGGGTCATGGCTTTGAGGACGATCTCTTCGTTCGGCAGGAACTCAATATCGAAGGTCAAGGGCGAGCTCGAAGGCGCTAGAGCAATGACTTCAGGGCGCAGCTCCTCCACTGTCAAGCCGAAGCGTGGGTTGCTGATGATGAAACTGTTGAAAGGTTCGGCGGCTTCGTTGCTGGCTTTGACTCTCTTCGCACCTTCGGCATCAGAATTGTACGCGCTTCCAGCTGCAGATCGCTGTGCTTGTCTGATGCGGAGGCATTCTGCTAGCGTCTTGTTCGGAGCAGAGACAAATCGAGGTGTCTTCCACACCATCACATGGCGATGCGGTTCCGGGTCCATGCTCTCCGAGTCCATGCCGAAGTCTTCGGCGAGGTGGTGAATGAAGACACGCTCACGTGACTTCATCGGCTTGAAGCGGAGGCGCTTCTCGTCGTCCGAAGTGGCAAACACGCGGAACTCGCGTTCTTGCATTTGAGCCCATTTGGGGCTCTCTCCGAACAAGTTGAGAGTCTCTGTCGAGTACGGGATGTGGTCACCACCTTCAGTGTGGAGCGACTTGTCGATATTGAGAGCGACGGCCAGCTTGCGGTTGCGCTCCAAGCGTGCACATTCGTCGTTGCAGGGCAGGCTCCTGCCGTTGTTACCTTCGCCGTCCTTAGACGCGTTACACTTCATCTCTTGCTTTTGTGCTTGACAGTCGCAAGTAATGAATATCTTGCTCTGGCACGGCTTCTCTTCCTTGCAAGGGAAGGGCGCGTGGCACATGTTCTCATCCGGATGGCCGCACACTTTCTTGGGCTTGCCACACTGCTGCTGGCAGGCTTGACCGTTGGCATCTTCGCATTCTCCCGGTCGGTGGCATGGCTTGCGGCAAAAGTGTGAGCCGCAACGGAGCTTGTGGCCACATACGTCGCCGCATCGCACATCCTGTAGCCAGCACTGCTGGTTCTTGAGGGTCTTCTTCCCGCACATGCACCGCTTCTCCATAAGAAAGGGACATTTGGGACAAGCCTCATCGTCCTGATGACAGTTGTGGGGCACTTGTGGATGGCCGCATGCTTTTGCACGTTCGCAAGCATACCTGCAGGGTGGCGATTTCGTTCCGCATGGAAGAGGAGGGTGAAGTACTGTGCGGCCGCAGCGGCAGCTAATCTCGTCGAAGATGGCTTCACGACATGTGCCGCATGGGCCCTTGTGGCAAAGCTCCTCGCAAATGTGCGTGCCGCATTTGAGCAGCCGGCCGCACTGCCGGGTGCAGATGTGCTCAGCTTCAAACATGTCGTCCACCGGCCTTGGTGCGGAATGAAGAGGCCGCTGCTTGCGCTTGCTACTTTGACGCTCTAAAGCCTTGCGTTCTCCTGTACAGCATCTTTCGTCACAGCCGTGACGACCGCAATTCAGCAGCGTTCGACAGACGCGCATACACTGAGGCGCTTCATTCTTGCCCTGGTGGCAGAGTGAGTTTGAAGATGTGCGACCGCATCTGCATTTGATGATGACGTTCTGTCTGCAGTTTCCGCAATTGCCCGTGTGGCAGATCTGCTCGCATTGATGGCCGCATGGAAGTATCTTGCCACATGGCCGCGTACAGCTTGGAATCTGGTCCTGGCACGTCTCTCTCGTCTTGTCGCAGATCTCCTGCAGTGGCGTCTTCCCACACGGACAGTGCGTAACGACATCAGGAGACCTTGGGCAATGCGAAGCGTCCGTCTCTTGCGTATGACACTCCTTGTGGCACCTGTGCACACCGCAATCGAACTCACGCTCGCATAGATTGCCACACTCGAACATGCCGGTCCAGCTCTCGACAACGGGCTCATCACCATCCACAGCGTGTTTACGCTGGCTCTCCTTCTCATCTCCGCGATCGCCGCAAAGCAATTCCTTTTCGACATGCCCACAATAGCATCTAGCTGAAACACGCTCTTCGCAGGCACCACAAAATCCTTCGTGGCACGGCCTCGGGCAAGTGTGCTCGCCGCAGGGCATCATTTCGTCGCACATTTCGCCGCAACTCCATCCAGAATCGTAATCTGTATCCGAGCATCGTTTCGTGACTTCATGTTTGCCGCAAAAGCAAATTTGCACCGGGCCCATGTGTGTACAGGGAGGGCATGGTCCGGCGTGACAGGTGAGCTGACAGGGATGTGGGCATTTTCTGGCTCGCTCTTTTCCGCATGTCTGTCCGCAGGAATGGGGTGGAATACCGGTGAGAGATTTCGGATCGACTTCCTTTTCACACCAGCAGGTGTAGTTCTTTGGTAAGTCGTCTTTTGGCAGATTGCAACCCGGGCATCGCCATTGCCTAGGGGGTGGGACTTCACCTTGCGCGTTGGGCACTGCAACCGTGGCGCCTTGATTTGTTGACCACTTTTTGATACACGTCAGGTGAAATGCGGTCCAGCATGTATGGCACGCCCAGACCTTGGAGTTCCTCTGCACTTCGCTGGTACAGATGGGACATTCGTAATGACCGTTGTCGATGTCTTCGTGGGTTCGAGTGGCGATGTCAGGAGCTTGCGACTTTGACATGCGCCTCTTCTGTTGTCGGGGTTGCTTTGGCGGCAGTTTGGCCTTTTGTTTCGGCCCAGTCTGTTGCCCGGGTACGAATTCGGCAGCTGCGGCCTGTAATTGAGCTTGTGAAGAGCCAGATTGTGTCAGCTGCCCACCAAATTGCCTTCCATCGGCAGTGCGTCGATCAGGTTGTTGATTGGCACGCGCGCCACGAGCTCTGCCTCCGCGTCTTGCCTTGTTTCGAGAGGCGCCTTCCGATGCAGGAGCTTCCGAGGGTGCCTGGTTCAGTGGAGCAGTTTGAGATGACGGCGCGACGGACGCCGGCCTAAATTCTAGAGAATCGGATGCGTTGGCAGCGCCGCCTCTGCCTCGTCTCGATCCCCTTGGTCGACGGGGTCTGGATCTTTGGGCGGATTGCGATTGTGTGGCGGTTTGGCCAGAGGCTTCGGCCTGCATGGCGACGAGTGAGTGATGTGGGATCAGTAGCACCTATTGATCTCGTGATGTTTTCGTTGTCGTCGGTCAAGTATACCAAACGTGCAAGGACCTCGCGTGTAGCAGATAGGAAATGCAAGTAATGACGTCTTGTCACCAATAAAATCGAACGTGCAGCCGTTTGTCGTGAAAGTAAAGAGATGTGATCGATCGATCGCTCAGCGAGTGAGGAAAAGGTGTGAGTGAACTGAATAGAAGAGTCGCAGTGCAGTGCGAAAGATGCAAGGGCAAGTGGCCGTGACAGAGTGTTGTCGAGTGTCGATGTGCGGGTGGCAATAATGTCAAGGTCGAAGGGTCAGAATTGCTCATCCAGAATCAAACGCATGCGCCTTTGGCAGCCAATGACGCGCCGGCGGTATGGTAAGCCGACGGAGAAGCCGTGGCCGGGCCCTGAAGCTTGTCAACCGCGACACGACGACACAGACACTCTACGGAGAGGCAGACCGCCACTTCTCTTTCGCCAAACACATCCACCGGGTCAAAACATCGCCATGGCCTCGACAGATACCATACCTCCGACACAGGGTACCAAGCGCCCTCACGACGAGGTCGACGACGCCGCTGGAGAGGTCGGCGCAAAGGGCGACGAGAGCGAGTCCGAGAGCGACGATGACTTTGGCCCGGCACTCCCGTCTGCAGACGCACCGAAGAAGAAGAGGAGGAGAAAGCTCCCCTACGAGAAACAATACATCGCCGCCCTGCCATCCGCCCCTCGATACTCCAAGTCTCTGATGCACAAAGAGCAACTCGCCTTTTCCACGTTCACCCCCCACACCGACTTCCTCATAACTAGCTCCGTAGATGGCTTTGTGAAGTTCTGGAAGAAGGTCACGGGCGGCATCGAGTTTGTCAAGGAGTTCAAGGCACACAACGGTGAGATCAAGAGCGTGTCCGTTAGCGCGGATGGACGAGGATACGCGACGGCAGGAACAGATGGCACGGTGAAGATCTTCGATGTCGTCAACTTTGATCTGCTCGCCATATTGGAGCCGGAGCTACCGCCCAAGAGTGTCTGCTTCGTGAATGGCAGTGCTTCCTCAGATGTCACGCTTGCAGTGTCCAACGAGACGGATGGTCGCATCATGATGTACGATGGCAGGGGTGAGATCCAGCAGCCACTCCACTCAATCAACGGTCTGCATCGTAAGCCTGTGAATCTCATGGTGTACAACAATGCCTTCGACTGCGTAATCTCGACAGACGAGAGCGGTATGGTCGAGTACTGGCGGCCCTCGGGTAGCTACGAAAAGCCATCCAATGTCTTCGACATGAAGAGCTCAACTTCATTGTTCGAGTTCAAAAAGGCCAAGTCCGTGCCATCGGCCATCACAATTTCCCCTACTGGCTCGCAGTTTGCTACTTTCTCCTTCCCTGATCGCAAAGTCAGAGTGTTTGATTTCGCCACAGGGAAACTATACCGCACCTACGACGAAAGTATACAGACAGTCACGGAGATGCAACAAGCTGGAACTTTAAGCAGCGAACCGCTCGAGGCTGTAGAGTTTGGCAGAAGGATAGCCGTTGAGCGCGAACTGGAGAACGCACTGGTACGCAACCGTGCAAACGTCATTTTCGACGAGAGCGGACACTTCATCTTGTACGGCAGTATTCTCGGCACAAAAGTGGTCAACACCTTATCGAACCGCGTAGTAAAAATCTACGGTCGTCATGAGGCTTTCCGACCAATCAACCTCACCCTCTACCAAGGCCAACCAGACAAGAAAGGGGTCATCACCGTACAAATGGCCGCATCCGACAACCCTCTCCTCCAACAAGCCGAAGCACGCGACTCCATGCTCACCACTACAGCCGCCAACAAGTCGCGCTTCTATATGTTCACCGCCGACAACGATGTACCGAAATCTGACCGCGACATCCACAACGAGAAGCCCAAAAACATTATAGCACAAAAGCAAGCAGAAGAAAAAGCCGCTGCCGAGGCCCGCATGTCCTCATCCGCAACCATCCACACCACCATGGGCGATATCCACGTACGCATGTACCCACAGTACGCTCCTAAAGCCGTCGAGAATTTCACTCAGCACGCCAAGAACGACTATTACAACGGTATCATCTTCCACCGCGTCATCCGCAAGTTCATGATCCAGACAGGCGATCCTCTGGGAGACGGCACCGGCGGCGAGAGCATCTGGGGAAAAGAATTCGAGGACGAGTTTACGCCCGCGCTGCGCCACGACAAGCCTTACATGCTCTCGATGGCGAACGCTGGCCCGGGCACAAATGCCAGTCAATTCTTCGTGACGACGGACAAGGCACCTTGGTTGGACGACAAGCACACGATATTTGGAAGGTGTGTCAAGGGCATGGATGTGGTACATTTGATCGAGAATGCGAGGGTATTCAAGGAGAAGCCTGTGGATGATATCAAGATCATCAGTATTAGCGTTGATTGAGGATGGAATGGGATCCGCCCGTGGCTTGGTAGATGTAGCACCGTCACCGAAAGCACGCAGTCACCCAGACCGCCCGCCTGCCTGGCACATCCCTCTTCCCCTGCGATCTGGTTCGCTCCCATTTCCATGACCTCCGCCATGACATCTATTGATGACACTTTACGCACTACCAACTACCGCCAGTCTCAATCACTCACCGTAACCTCTGATCACATCATCGGCATTCTCTCAGCCTTCAGATCTTCCCACCGCAACATTCAGCTCATCTTGTAAATCACATTCATGGCGTACCTCGTGCCAGACATTGTCGAGATACGTTCCACGAAGATCGCGGCCGCAAGGCGCCAAGTAGCCGAATTTGCCCTGTTGAGGAACATGTTCGCTTTTAAGGCTGCCACGATGCGATCCAAGCTCGCAAGAGAATCGCTACACATTTCAAGTGCGGACACAGACACCATAAGCCCTTCAGTCTCCCTTCGGTCTCTAGCGCCGATGAAGGCGATTGAACTCAATGCTCGAAGTGAATGCCATGACCGTTCAACTTTCGAATCTCACTGCTGAGGGGGCTCGGTCTTCTGGTTTGTATTCAAGCACTCCGGGTCAAGTCGATGATCTACTATTGCTGAGAGTGATGCGCTGATACCTTGTAGCGAGTATATGTCTGAGTTAAGGTGATGTCTAGAATTTCGACTCAATCTTGTTGGCCATTGTAGCTGAGAGCGATGCGTCTAACAGTGCCGGGCTTGGTGCGTGATGAGAAAGATGGGTAGATAATAACATTTTGTTCAAGTTCATACATCTCTGCGCTCTCCGGATATCTCTGAAGGTGGTGCCGGGGGATTTCCGCGCATTCGACAGCGTATACCCGCTGAGAAAGGCTGCTAAGTAACCCATGCCACAATGGTATAGGGGGAAAGATAGTGGTGACACCTAAGGGCATCGACTGATTGCAGTACCATACTACGCCTTGGAACGAGATATTCGACGACGACTATCTCAATGGCACTCGATAATCTTAGAGGCCATGCCCGAAAGCTTCGAGTTGTTTTTGTTCAGTACCACTACTGAGAACGAGGTATTCAGCTCCATACGTCTCAATTGTACTTGCAATTTTAGAGATGATACCTAAGGGCTTCGGTTGCAATCGTACCAGTGCTACCGCTGAGGTTGAAATGTTTAGAAAGAGACATCTCCATGGTACTTGAAGGTTATGGAGGTACTGTTTGAGGACTTCGAGATCCAGGCCTGTAGTGCCATTGAGAGGCAGGTACCCAAGAAAGGACATCTCATTGCTACTGGTATGGTGCGGAGGTGTTACCTGAGGGCTTCGAGCCATTGTAGATCTATGCTGCCACCGAGAGTGAGGTATCTGATGATGCACGTCTCGTGGGTACTCGAGACTCTTTGAGGTGGTATCTGGGGGCTTGAAGGTGATTCAGACTTGTAGTACCGCCGAGATGATGTCAGAGTAACGTTTATTCTACCTTCATTGCTATGTCTACTCGTCAAAGTCCGGCAACACCCGCGACTGCCTGTCCAGCGCACCGTGATCCCCACTCCGGATGATCTCCTCCACCCCACTGAGAGTGCGGGTTTTCATCCAGTTCAACTCGTGCCAGCGAGCGTTCTCATCGTTGGAGTTGTCGAAGATCTCGCCGTACTTCTTGACGCTCAACGCGTCGATCTTGCCCAGCCCGGCAAACTGCAGCAGAGCGGCCTCGTAGGTCTCACACCGGCGGGAGTTGTACTCGAGCTCCAGCGTGTCGCCCACCCAGATCGTGAGCTCTTCCGCCAATGGCATGTTAACGACGACCATCCTGCACAGCACCCCGAACAGCCACCTGGCGGGAAGCTCGCTGTCCGGGGCAGACGGCGGGATAGACGACGAACCTTGTGTCGCGATGTTGTACGCCAGAGCGTAATCGTCAGCTGGGTCTGCTTGGAACGAGATCAAGGCACGTCTCAGCCTCGATTCGGCGTCAAGAAGATGGGAGGCCGATTGCTGGTGGTACGCATCTAGATCAGGGCTGTCGTGGATGGCTCTCCGGGTCTCGGGGAAGCCTTCCAGCTCTTGCGGGTAGTACACCGCGATCTTGCGAATATGCTTCAGGTTCTCGAAGCTGGTAGCGTTGATGAACTTGACTGAGAGGTCGAAATCCTCGAAGAGGAATGTGCACGACTTGTAGAGGATCGATGTCGCTTCATCGTGGTTCTGCTTGCTCGCGAGCAGAATGCCGATGAGAGGGGTCTTGCAAGTGGATGAATCGAGGACTACGGCCTCGTCTGTGGGCGTATTGACATCCTGGGAGGTTCGGGGAACGCATATACGTAGGGCCTTGCGGACTGACGCGCCATAAGCGGTCATCTCGGCCTGCTGTAGGCTGGTGGTTGTCTGCATCTTCGGCGATGCGGTCTTGGAGGCGGAGTCGACACTTTGCGTGCCAAAAGGGGAGTGCGAGCCAGGGAAGACCAGTCGGTGCTTGGAGGCTACTTGGGAGGTCTCTTCGGGGTGACTAGGCCCTTCGCGATGCACGGGAAGGCAGCCTCGACGACCAAAGATCACCATGATGTCTCCGTCGAAGGTCGCGTCGTAGATGAGGTCGCGTATCTCGCGCGGCAGGCCGTTCAGCGTCTTTAGGTCAAGCTCCTGGGCGGAAGACGGCATCTTCGCGTCGGTGGCGCTGGCGCATTGAGTGATTGCGGCTGCGTCGTTGGCCGGCGAGGGGAAGGAGAAGTCTCCCAAGAGACGGGGTGACGTGCGTTGGTCCATGTTGGGTGTTCCGGGAGGGTGGAGGGTGGTGTTGGGGTGTTGTTGGTATTTATGGTGTCGTTGGTGTGAGCGTTGATCGATGGTTGAGAGTGCAGCAGACGTCGAGGTCGAGTCGAGTCGAGTTGAGGGAAGGAAGGCGCGGTTCACGTGTGACAGCGGTTTCTACCTTACCTACCACCACTTCCTCCACCACCACACGACACGGCACAACACAACACAACACAACACCTTCCCTTTCACAACTCTGCCCTCAACTCCTCCTCTCCTTGTTGAGAATCTCTCTCGGCGTGGCGTACACCCCTTCAATCCACGCCTTCGCCTCGGGACTCGAGTTGTTGGCCAGCTCACTGTTCGAGCTATCCAGCAGCCTGCTACCATTGGCCTTTGTCATCTCGAGCAGACTGCCTCCTCCGTACTTCCCTTGCTCGACCAGGTCCTTCATGGCGCGCGCCACCTCTTCTGCCGAGATGGCCATCTGCTCGTTGTACGCGTACTGTTTCGCCACGTCTTTGGCCCCCCTTCCTGTCCATAGCGGTGTGGCTACGATGCCGGGACATACAGCCACGACCTTGATGTTTTCGTCCTCGTCCGCCTGCGCCATCGACTTGGTGAATCCAACAACAGCATGCTTCGTCGCGCAATACAGCGGCGACCCATAGAAGCCCTTGACACCCGCCCCAGAGGCAACAATGAGGACGACACCCGCCTTGTTTGCTTGCAGGCAGGACCGCATTGCAATTCTGGTGAGCTTGATGGGATGCTCGGCATTGATCCGCATGGCTCGATAGCTCTCCTCTTCCTGGTCCAAGAAGAAAGAGCTGACATTCGGCTCAAACACACCGGCACCTGCGATCCAGACATCGGCTACACTTCCTTTCCCAAAGGCCATCTCGACTTCCGAAGGCAGCTGCTCCAGATCCTTCCAGCTGCACACATCACATTTGGTGTACGCAACTTTGCCAGCTGTCTCGGAGCCGCGTAGAAGATCTTGCGCCTCTTGCTGCAGCCTGAGGTCCGCAATGAGAACTTTCGCACCGGACACGCAGGCCAGCTTGACGAAAGATAGATTGATGCCTGCGACTTGTTAGTGTTGAAGATTTTTGGAGGCTGGGAAGAACATACCTGATCCGCCCCCAGTTACGACAGCGATCTTTCCCTCGAGTGGGAAGTCTCCGACTACCATGATTGTATAAGATTCGGTGATTTCTGAGTGGACCAGGAAAGCAAGGAGACAGTATTGGGACGATACGGTATGAGACAGAGTGCCGCATGGCCGTCTTATCGCCCATCGAATCTGGAGCCTATGTCATATTCCAAATCACTAACCATTGCAGTCGTGGGCCCACCTTCACGCGTTAGGTCAGCATTAGATCATAGCCTGGAGCGGTATGACCTGTCAAATATGTGTAGTCGGACTGTATATACGGGGGCGTGATATCTCGCATTGTGCATGGCCGTAGCAAATCACCCTCATCGGGGGATGTTATCCACTGGCTCTGTTGTCTTATGTCAGTACCTATCCTTGTATGTTCAACGGAACAGAAAGACCCCCTTACCAGAAAGCTGAAGAACATCGTCATCCGCGCCAAGTCTTGTGGGACGCGTTACGCTTTCCCACTGTGCACGCTTCTATCACTTACATACCGTTTCGCCACGAGACAGCTACATGTACATACCTCCTACATCCTCATGTTGGTATTACACTCGTGCCTGTACCGCCTGACGTCGATTTTGATGGCATACACTCGGACAGTGCGTTGACGAACAGTCATGATGCGTCGACCCGGAGATTCGAAAACCAATGCACGAGACGACGCGTCTTTTGATGGCAGGCACCACTCCGGATGCATTGAGATATTTCAAGCGACATTTTTTACAGTACATGTAGGTCCAGTGCTTGATGTCCCCGTCGTGCATGCACACCACAACACACGACGATGACAGCATCGGCATCTCGGCTCCACATCGTGTTCCTCCGCACTTTCAAAGCACCTTTGCCTTTCCAAGTGCTCCGCCGAGTCTGCCTCCTCTCTGGATCGACAGGCCAGCTTCCACAAACAACTGTTTTCTGCCGTTCTTACTGAAAAACACCCCTCAATTTTCCCGTAGGATGTCTTCGTTCGGCGGACATTTGCGCGAGGTCCCTGACGGCAGGCAGCGGACAGACAGACTATAAGTGAATGTGAGTACCCCAACATCACAGTGAGTACACCTCACTTCACATGACATTACCAGCCACATCGCGATTATGCTACAAACAAAGACCTCGGTTGGCGCCGCTCTGCTTCTTGCTT
>Ga0265797_10001513_pt1 | contig 40735 bp, 33 predicted proteins | sample P2T30metagenome_FD_192433 | JGI IMG/M metagenome (GOLD analysis project Ga0265797, IMG submission 192433) | Plant litter microbial communities from East Loma Ridge, Irvine, California - P2 T30 | ecosystem: Environmental > Terrestrial > Plant litter > Unclassified | place: USA: California...
GACCTAGGTATCTGTACGTGACATGTATGTCTAGAACGCCTCCGCTATAATACATTTTACTTCAAACTCAACGACCTCATCATTCAGCTTACTTTCCCAAACAGTCCTCCGGGAAGTACTCACCGTACATCTGGTACTCTATGTCCATGGCAGACATTATGAACGCAAGGATACGCAATGCACAAGAGAATAAAACCGTACAGTTTAGCGTGGGACTTTGTGACTTGATACCTGGAGGGCCAACTACTAGCGTGTTCCAATTAGGCAAGGCGCTTACCACCCCATGTTTTCCCTCAACGCCACCGTCCTAGCGGCAAAGACTTTCGACATCGGCATCGAAGCATCCAACGCCAGTAGCACGACGACGATACAACTCATATCTCCACCAAATCAGCTAAGCATCGCAAGGTTGTCGGCTTCATAGTGAAGCATCAGCAGAGCAGAATTTTGTCAGAACCTCACAGTGCACGTGCGACATGGCGAAGCGGAAGCGCAACGGCGCGCATGCGAATGCAGTGAAGAAGCCGACTACAGCAGGGATTCCAACTCCACCTCAAAATACTTCTCTACTAGACGCTTCCAACATACACTCGGTGACCTCGCAGGAGGAGCTCGAAGTTACCGTTGAGACCTTGCAAACCCTGTCTGAGCACCCAGCCTTGATCAAGTCGAAAGCCTGCAAAGACCTCAGAACGGCGGTTTATGACTTCCGACAAGCATGTATCACAGGAATGAACTCATCAGGTGAGCTTTGCAACGGCTTCCGTCGATTCGTACACTGACGAAGCACGTAGAGGGGAGCAACCTCACTGCGCGCATTTCTGCTGCACTCACAGATGGCAAATACACAGATGCGCTCATTTTGTTGGCAGAGATGCGCATCAGGAAAGAGACGCCGACACTGGGTGCTCTCTGCCGATGGGTGCGGACGCTCGATGTCGTATCTGGTCTCTCCATTCATGTCCAAGTCCCCAGCCAGAACGTAGTCGGTCGCAACGCTCACAACGACGAGCTCATCAATGTGCTCGATGCTATCCTTAGGGTGACCGGTCCGACGGATACGACCTCTAACGGAACAATCGCAAGTCCAGATCCGATTGCGCTGCAAGAGACGTGGAACCTCCGACCGCCTAGTGAGCCCACCCGACAAGTACGCCGAAGCATCGAAGATAAGTCAATCTTTGCAGGCTGCTCACCTGATCTCAAGCAACGCTTCAGAATCATAGAAACCACCGCTGGCCCTCAACGTAAACCGCCCAACCTCCATCCCGCCATCCTCTACGCTTCCCAGAACGACTCCGTACTTCTTGGCCAGGGCCCAAAACCAGAATGTTACAAGCACCCCATCGTCCCAAACCTGCGACTTATTCGAGACGTCCTATCGCCAGAGGAGTGTACCGCCATTATCGCTGCCGGTGAGACTATTGAGTTCATTCCAGACGCCCCCAAGCGGCCCCAAGGCGAAGACACGAGCGTCCTAGCCCATAACTTCTACTGGGTTGTTGACCAAGCATTTCACGACAAGCTGTGGAGCAGAGTGAAGGCATTCGTTCCGGAGGAGGTTGCAGGAAAGAAAGTGCGGGGTGTAAATAGGCGGTTCAGAGTGTACAGATACGTGCCTGGTGCTGAGTATCGCTGTCACATTGGTATGTCCACGTATCGTTTTGGCACAAAAGCACTTGATTGTAACACTTACTGATTGCGACCAACAGATGGCGCATGGCCGCCATCAGGCATAGACGCGACCACAGACGCATACCAATACGACGCTTCACCCTCCGATGCGCGCCAGTCCTCGCTTTTCACCTTCCTCATTTACCTCAACGACGACTTCAAGGGCGGTGAGACTACGTTTTTCATCCCGAGTATCAAGGAGGGTGTCATCAATGCGTATCCGATCAAGCCGATCATGGGTAGTGTCGCAGTGTTTCCGCATGGTGAGGCTCAAGGTGCGCTGTTGCACGAGGGAACGGGTGTAGTTGAGGGTGCAAAATATGTCATTAGGACGGATGTAGAGTATGATGTCGATGCGTCGGTGTAGTGTAGGTTTCAAAGGCTTCTTTTCATTTCACAGTTGTCACTGCAATGATACGGCGAGAGGCCCTCAGTGCCTCAAAAATCGTCCTTCTCCTGGTCCTTAATAAACCCTGATGTATCTCCCACGTTCACCACGAGTTCAAAGGTCTTCCAAGCTATGACTGAACCTTCCAGCTCTTATTATCGCGTGCCCATAGCCAATCGAAGCCCCACTAGCTCCATTCCCCGTTTGCCCTCCCCTACATTTCCACCCACCAACAGCAATAAAACCCGCCCTAAAATTTCTCTACACCCTCAATTCCCTCCAAAAAAACCATTTACCGCACCCACACACCCACACACACACACAATGGCCCGTACCCACGCCGACAACGCCCGCCTCTACGCCCAGAAGGCCAACGCCGCGGCAGACAAGGCGCAAGCCCACTACCGCAAGTGGCAGGATCTGCGCAAGCATATCCACGACAAGTACAGCGTGGATCTGTCCACACTGTGCCTGTGTGCCCTGGGCGCGGCGGCGGAGTTGAAGGCGGAGATGGACCGCGCGAAGGCCAAGGCGACGGAGTGGGCGAAGCAGGAGAAGGTGCTTGACGGTATGGGGAGGCATTATCGACTGTAAGAATCTAATCACTTGCTTTTTGTTGAAGAGGGCTTCGCTAATTACTTTTCAAACAGGGAGGCTGACGTCGATGAGTTACTTGCCTCTCCACCGCCACCACCCGAGAAGGAGCAGCGATGAAGTACCGTTTCTGTTCTGCGCGGTGTCTGTTCTTGATCCGTCCTGGCCGGTTAGTAGTAGCTGTATAGGAAAGCAACCCAGGTGTCGGTGATGGTCTGGCATCGCAAGTTCAGCCGTGCGGACCGCTTGCTCCTCTCTTCTCGCGCCCATGTCAACGCGCAATGTCGAACCCAGTTCGCGTGCAAGACATTTCCCTACCAAGTACCAATCCACCCTTTGTTCATCCGATGCAGATCCACCCTGATGAGTTCGAAGTAGTCGTATAGAGGTATCTGTACGGCGAACGAACCCAGGCTATGGTGATTGATTGCATTCGCTCTGGCAAGGCAGTTTTGCGAAAGGATGGGTTGTCGTTTACTCACGGACTGGGGGAGATGCATGGCGTTTTTGATGACCGCTGGGTATGTGTAATGACGCTATGACGCTACGACTCAATAAAAACTCGATTTACCTACTCTGTTTCGCTCCCTTTCTGACCTGATGTACTCATTGCCTCAGTCTTGATGTTCTCGTCACCAAAGTACTCGATGCGAAATTTGCCCACGCCAAAGCCCTCCAGTTCCTTGCGCACACTGCTTCGATCCCTCTTCTTGAGGTACTTCTTCGCGATGCCGAAGATACTCTCACTGCCTGCCACGTGTTCGCCGTCATACGCCTTCAGATCGAGTTCCCAGGGCCCATGCGGGTCTTCTTCCATCTTAGTGAATGCTATGCCTGTGCGTACGTATATCATCGCCACGTCCTCGCCGCCCACGAATTCGCTCAAGAAGTCTTCGAACTCGGTATCCATGCTCTCCCGCATGATGCGTATGCTGCGCATGCCCCAGAACGCTGCTTCGGCCCACTGCTCCAGCTTCAGGTATGCGAGCACATACCGGCTGACTAGCTTGAGACGCATGACTAGGCGCACAGTCATCCCTGTTTGTCCGGCGAAGCGCCCCGTTTCGATGGCCTCGTGGAAGAATACGTCGGCTAGGACGCGGCGTGTACGGCCGTGGATCAGGATGTGGATAGAGTGAAAGGCTTGGCGGTACAGTTCCAGTGCTTCTTGGAGGTTGTTGGAGATGATGGCAGCATCGCCTGCCTCCATGAAACCTTGTGCTTTTTCGCAGCAGTCCACCAGTGTGGGAAGGGGTTTTGCCATGCGCCTCTTGAGATCTTTTTCAACCTCGGCCGCGTAGCCAATTATGTCCAAGTGGTAGAGTCCCTTGACTTGCTCAAACGGCAGAAGCAAGCGACGCTGAAGGGAGAGGCTGAGTTCTTGGGAAGGGGAAGTGCCGTCCGGGTTGCGCAGCATGAAAGTGGTACTGAGGCGGTCGTTAAGCATCGGGTATGAAAGAGCGCTGTAGTACCATGTCCTCGTGAACAAAGGCAAATCGTCTAGGAGCACGACTACAGTATATTCGGGCACGGCCTGGTGGAATGGCGCAGTGATCTGTACGAGTGCGTGGTGCGTTTTGAATGCGCCGGCGCGTCGATCGGTACAGACGATTGGCACAAGACCTTCAGAGGAGATGTGATTCACTATAGCCGAAGACACGTTAGCATTCGTCTTCTTTCAGCTCCATGGTCTAGCTGCTTCTAGATACACCAAACGTACCATACGCATGTAGATAGTTGCGTAACCCACCTGTGTCCATATCCGCATCTGTCGCCGACAAGTAGACTTGGTACATACCAGCGCTGGGCCAAGGTGTGGCAATCTTCACGAACAAATTCTCTCGCTTCCACACCCGCCGCGCCTCAGCGCATATTTGCTTGTTCACATGGCACAGGTTGAAGTCGAACCGGTAGACGCCGCCGAAAAAGCCTTGTGTATCGAGAGCGCTGTTTCTCACAAGGCGATCGGAGGGCTTGAAATATAGAGAGTATATGGATTCGCGGAGCTCGAGGGGCAGCGAGAGGAAGGGAAAGGGTTGGGAGGGCGGAGTGGACACCGTTGGAGGAGAGGGCGGTTGGAGGTCGTCCATTGAGGTATTCAGAGGATCCGACATGGTGGGCGATTCGATAGACATATTGTTGTGGGTGCGACTTGGTTATTCGAAGCACGACGGTGGGAATGAAGATGGGATGTCGTGAAACTGGCCCCGCTTCCTTTGGTTCCATTACGGATTATGTCCGTAATCGCCGCTACCGAGGCGCATCACGCACGCACATTCAAGCTGTCACTGCAGAGTGGCACGTAAATCTTCAATAGGTCCCAAACTGAATAGTTGTAGGCTCTGACAAAAACGTGCGCGAGTACGAGCCACACTTGCAGTGCTTGAAATATTCCATCGTGACCCGCATGGCACCAGAGCAGCTCAAGCTCAGTACCTGTTTCTGTCTCGTTCCTTTGGTCACATTCCATCTGAGCGAACGAATAGAATGGAGAATGGGACTGGAATTCGTAGAGGTTACTCAGCTCTACTTGATGCTCAAAACCGGTGTTCCGGAGTGGTGTTGTATCAAGCTTGCGCAAAGAGTGCATTTTCGGTGCGTTCCTTCCCGCTGCTGCGTCGCTTGTGGCGTCATCAACATCTCCATTCGCAGCACCAAGCCCTCTCCACCATCTCACAATCCTGCTCTCCATAGGCGCACGTCTATATCAGCTTCTCTACATCATATCCGCCTCGGGCAATAACACCAAGTGTCTTCGCACCTCCCGTTTCAGCATGTCTTCTCCGAGCCTCGGTACGATGACGCCCACATGGCGCTGTCTCCGACAGAAGGCTGCATTTGTAGACACCCCAAGGATCGCTTTTCGGAGTATTGTTACCCCAAAGTCGCACTGTCATCCGTCGTTGCTTCCCCACAAACCTCAGGGATCGCCCACACTCCACAATTGTTCCGGCACTTGAGGTTTCCCCGCAAATGAGGATCGTGAACACTGGAGCTATTGACGTACTCCGGCCTTGTTACTGAAAGCATAGGTCACTTCAGATCCATGATTGAACCATGTGAAAACACGGAAAGCGGAAGCATGGGACGATGCGGTTAGTTACAATCGTACATTGACGCTTTTATATGCGATGGTCTTTTCTACTTTCAATCTTGACATCTCGTGAAGCCTTTCATCTGACTTCAAGATGCATCTCTCAACGTTGTTCCTCTCGGCTGTGTCGATCGTATATGCTTTGCCACAACAAAAGGCGCCAGAAACTTTCAACTCAAGAGTAATCTTCACGCCTCCGTCAGACTACACAGATCCACGAGTACTCTACGCACGATCAGCACAGTTCGAAGATGGCACTCTCCTAGCGACTTGGGAGAACTACAGCCCAGAGCCCCCTCTAGTCTACTTCCCGATCTACCAATCTAAGGATGGAGGCTACACCTGGTCAGAACTCAGCCGCGTGGAAGACACGCAACAAAACTGGGGTCTCCGCTACCAGCCCTTCCTCTACATCCTCCAGAACGAGCTCGCCGGCTACGCAAAAGGCACCGTCCTCCTCGCAGGTTCATCCATCCCAACCGACCTCTCCCAAACGCAAATCGAGCTTTACGCTTCCCGGGATGCGGGCGTAACCTGGGAATTTGTATCGCACCTTGCTGCCGGAGGCGAAGCACGACCGAATAATGGCCTGACTCCCGTCTGGGAACCCTTTCTCATGGAGTACCAGGGCACACTAATCCACTACTACTCTGACCAGCGCGACAATGCAACGTACGGCCAGAAGATGGTACATCAGACGTCCTCAGACTTGAAGAACTGGGGCCCGGTCATCGACGATGTTGCGTACCCTACATATACCGACCGTCCGGGTATGCCTACCGTTCAGTTTCTGCCAAATGGTAAATACATCATGGCCTACGAGTACGGCGGCGGTCCAGTGCCCGGCGCTACCGGCTACGAATTTCCCGTACACTACAAGATCGTGGACGATCCAGAGGCGTTCGGACCCGCGACTGGTCTTCCGATCCAAGCGACTGACGGAACTATTCCCAAAGGCTCGCCGTATGTTGTGTGGAGCTCTGTGGGCGGCGAGAATGGCACGCTCATTGTTTCGGCACATAGCAATGGCGAGATATTTATCAATAAGGGACTGGGAGAAGGACCGTGGATCAAGACAGCGACGCCGGAGCCGAATCATTATACGAGGCATCTGAGAGTCCTAAATGATCAGAGTAAGCTGTTGATCATGGGGGGTGGGCAGTTGCCGCCGAGCACAACGAACAAGGTGCAACTTACTGTGATGGATATTAGCGATTTGTGAACGATGCTTACAATGGATGGAAGATGAAGATGGTTTCGACGTACACATGTTAAATGAATGTTGTAATCAAGACTTAAGAATGAATCAGTGATAGCTGACTCAAGAAGTCTTGTGCAAAGTTGTGCAAAATTAACAACCCACGTTGAGCCTCGATCCGGACATTACGGCACCAAGTATGTTGGGCATCACTAGGTCACGAAGATGAAACACAAAGATGAGATTTTGAAATCAAGCGATTGAGATCGCGAACGGCTTTTAGACCAAAGGCTATGCTACATAAAGGTGTGACACCCACACAAAGAATGGAATCAACGGTATTCGTGTCCAACGAACAACAACTCTCTCAAACAGACGTCAAATCATACGGCCCCATGGATGATTTAAACCATGAAAGAGCGGGCGTGGCGGCGGACCTTACTAGCAGAGCCAGCAGCCTTGCCCTCGAGCCATGTGATGAAGGTCTCGATAGTGAATTGCTCCGGGAGATCACCGTCACCCGTGGAAGGCGCCGGCGCGGCAGAGGAAGACGCAGCGGGCGTCGGAGTCTCAACCACGACTGGGCTACCAGAAGGCGCAGCAGAGGGAAGAGCAGATGGTTTTGCGCTAACAGAAGCAGCAGGCGATGGGGTAGTGGGTGTAGAAGGAGTTGAAGGCGCGCTTCCAGATCCAGCACCCTCCCACATAGCCGGGCCAGGAATCTTGTACTTGGTGTTATCGCCGTACGGGCTGAAGACAACCGACTCAGGAGTGTACAGCTCAGTGCCGACAACGCCGCCGGATGGAACAGCAGATCCAGACCCAGTGACCTCGATGTTCAAACAGAAGGGGTAGTTCTGCGCGCCGTTGACATCGCCACCGCTGTGAAGAGCGATGATCTCGTGGCGGAAGACGTACTTGCCCGCAGCAAGCGTCTTGGGGACAGTCACGGGCCATGTGTTGTTCTGGCCGATGAGCTTGACAGCAGCCCACTCGCCGTCCTCAAAGCCGTTGGCTTGGATCTTGGTCCACCTGAGGGTCGTCTTGTCGACGGAAGCGACGTCACCGGAGTATGGTGCGACATAGGTGATAACGGGACCGACGTGGGACTCTGGCCATGTGTTCCAGTGGAACTCTACGACGCCACCTGCGGCGACACTGGCGAGCGAGTCGGATGAGCCCTCTGGGCTGGCGTTCTTGTGGCAGATGATGTCAGGTGTGTCGAAGGCGTTGGGCTCGACGAAGCCGCTGTCGAGGTTCTCGGCGGCCCAGCCGATGTGCTCTGGGATGGGGCCGTTGTTCTGCTTGGCGTAGTAGTAGTCAAGCAGGTAACCACCAGTGTATTTTCCATCGATGGTCACGCCAGTGGTGAGGCCGTGGGCAGTCGCGGTGGCCGCCAGAGCAGCGATGGCGCCGAGGGAAGAGATGGTCTTGTACATCTTGTTTGATTTCGGGAGATGGATCGTCTGGGAGAAGAGTGTTGTTTGATGGAAGCGAATGCTGATTTGTGGGTAAAGAGTGTCTGCCGGCTTCACACAGTGAAGGGACTCGAGAATGAACGAATGTGAGGTGAAAAAGAATGGACTGGTGTAGAAGACCGAATGTGCAGTGATGGGTCGTAAAGCGAAGGTCAACCGAAGTATTTATGACTTCCTCGTGGAACCCTTGGAATCTTCAAGCCGTTTCGGCTACGAGATGAGCACCACGCGTGGGATCATGCCGCGCGCAAGACGAAGCACGCCTTCCGTGCTTTCCAGAACTGACCCATCGCGTGTTACCTCATTGGGAGCGTTAAGCGATATTGTAAGGGTGGAGGAGCGTTCCGCAGGCAGGCTGGGCGTTAGAACAAAGCTTGGAAACAAGTTTGTACTGCACAAAGGCCTTCACAGGGTCAGCCCGTGCAATTGGCTGCAAACGATCAATGTGACTGGTCGATGACGGTCGCTGCGATTCAAACCTTAGTTGACAAGAATCGAATCGAAACATGAATATGGTGTTGTTCATGCGGGTTTGACGCCGCCAAGCCGCTCATTGTTTCTGTTAGAACAGCGCCGAGACCGCGGTGATGTCTTCCATTTTCTTTGCGATACTTTCGTTCATCCAGAATGTACTTTCTGTCTGGTTGCGTAGATACGGATATCACATCTTGTGGCGCGATTATACGATACACAACACCGAACTCTTACACTGACACAGAGAGATTTACGGATATGTGCTTTGATCCTGCACAATTACGCTATGTGTCGAAGAAATCTGCATTGTACGCGCTTGTTGTTGGATTCGCATGTCTTGCTGTGGTTTTTGCAATCTCGAAAGGTTAAAAGTGGATGTCTTTGACAAGCGAGGCTAGCGCCGATGTCTTGTCATCGTGGGTCGTTTCGAACGTGAAACAGCCATTCCTCCGCCAATGGAACTCGATGGAACCTGTTCAGTGGGTTGGCATGCCGCATGCATAAGCCGCCCGCTGTCAAATTGCCGCACCGGGTGTACGGGTGGTGCATACACGGTAGCTTGGATCAAGTGGTGAACGAGAAAGGGGGTACAAAAGCGCTTTGAAACCTCCATGATGGCATGGCGAAAATGGCGGCATGACTTCCCATATAACAACGAAACGGGGGAACTGTCGTAGCAACGAAAGCCGAGCCGCCTCTTTCTCCAACTCTTTATGGAGCAACAACTGCAGCTTTGGGCAGGAATATGCTTGTCGCACTTTGCGCGAAGGAGAGCTCGAAGCCGAAAAATATGTGTCTATGTCAGCAGGGGGTTGTCCTTCTTCTGTGAACACACTGCCCTCTTGACCACCACACTGAGTAGTCAAAGATGCAAGTCTTTTTGAATTTGCTGGAATGGCTCAACGCATGCCCTCTCATCACCAGGGCCCAGTAACTCCTGCAACTTGTCGGTGTCGCGAGTCCCGCGCAATACAGCCAACTTATCGCATTCATGGCGACCGAATCGTGGAACTTCCAACATCCACCTGAGCGCTTTAAGTACCATCACCACGGTAGGTGACGGTGTATCGAACAACGACTGGAATCCCGCGCACGCGTACAACAAAAGATCATACCATTAACGAACACAATTTCAATCATTTCGAGCTAGCCGTGTTCTATCACCTACAGCACTCGAACAGTGCGTAATCTTTCTGCCAGCTGTGATATATCACAGCAATCTCTGGACCTGGCAGATTCGAGATTCGGGTGCAATGCGCATACCAGTGCGAAGTACACAAGACAAAACGAAGACGACAGCGATTGCTGATGCGCCTGTGCTGTGTGTTCTGGCGCCATTACGTAATGCCCGGTCCACGATCAACAACTTTTCAATCTTTCTTGTTGCCGACGTGGAGTTTGAAAGAATGGTATGGCTAATAATAGCGCTCCGCTTAGCAACCACTGCCAAGATGGGATCTAGGGCTGGACGGGTATGCCTGGACATCAGTAAGAAAATCGAACTTTGTCCCGGGAATCCATGCAGACTAGACAGGCATGCTTGAGACCACCGAAGTCCTTGTTGAGTCAAATCATGGAAGAAAGTCTCTCAGCTGTGAAGCCTTTCGATTTCGTCAAAAGTTCGCAAGGTTGAGGCGAGACAAGAAATACACTGCAGACTCGAGGCGTGTGCCGAAAATCGACCAAAATGTTTCGTGATTGCGGATGAAGTCCTTGCGCAGGAACGCAGTAAGTCCGCATGGGGATAGATCCTGAGGTGGAGCGATGCGCATGCTGATAGTCGAAGAAGTGGGTATGTACTCCGTGTCTCAGATCTCGCGAAAGCAAACACGAAGAAGATCAACGTTGATAACAGAATTGCAGCGGAGGGAAGGAGGTACCGCTGCCATCTGGTAAGTAATTGCTGTGCTACAACAACACTGCATGTCGGTTGTGCAAGTGGCCCTACGTCAAAGTGTCATTCTTTTCCCATCGGTAAGTCCTGCTTGCTTCCTTGGAAGGCCAAAGCGAGAAAAGCCTTACTGTTAGAAGCGGCTGATTTTTAAGAATCGCCAATATCTCCACATGCGCGTTGTGCCAGACTCTATACTGACTAGCATGGCGGAAGTTTATGACCGCCTCGCACCTAGAAGAGCCTCCAATGGGTATCCGTTTGCTGACATTCTATGACTTTCCTAATTCTGCTCGGGCTTGGTCGATCGGTACCGATAAAAGGTCAGCCTCCAGAATAGAAGTCTAACAGGAACTAGGGTGAATCACGGAAAAGTCAAGGGACAGCTTTGTTGAGGTAGCACAGCCTCTGCGCTCATCGCACACATATCGTGGCGTTGACCGATGCTTGTTGTTTAGGCGATTCCAATCTTCGAGGTCTACGGCGTGGCCCAGGCCGCCTTCGTTGGCGGTGTGCATCGACGACGCTAGGCCTCATTGAACATCCCGATGGGGCTGGAGTCGAAAGCAATGAGTTCCGTGCAGGAGGTGTGCATTTTGCACGCCGTCCAGCTGAAGTGGCTTGCACGTCGCAGTTGGAAAGTTCGCGGGAGGCCCGAATCCAAATTCCAAAAGAGGAAGAGGCGTCAGATCTCGCTCGCTTCGTGGGAACCCAACCAATGAACGTTCGCACTAAAAGGCAGCCCGCATGCATGCCACATTGTCTCAGCCCGCCCATGCCACTCAGCTGGTACACGGATGCCAGCCTGGCAGATGCTGATGTCGAGCACAGTAGCGGAATGTAAGGCCTTCAGTGCTATATGTGTAAGCCCCATGCCGGAAGCACGCGACGAATTCGTGTTTGCCGTCAAACATCGTCTCACATCGAGTTGCCGAGACTACCTTCATCACAAACCAAATCAGTCGTTTCGATTTTGTCTTCGGAGTTCCGATTGACCTACCATGGCGGATGAAGTCAGGCAAACATACGCTGCACCAACGAACATGCCCAGTACAGACAATGACCATATTCAAACTCAGAACTCCGCCAATTCAGTGAAGTCACCAGCGTCCACTTCCCACACCTTCTCCACAGAGATCAACAACGACAAGCATTTCTCGTCGGCACCCACGTTGACCGTAAGGGAGATGGACGCCGAGTCGAGAAATTCGGATGGAAAGTCGCCTCAGTCAGCTCCACGATACTCTGCCATGCAATACGGACAGCATCCCGATATTCAACAATCCCCCTACTCTCCGGCATTTGCCCCCAACGAGTCCTTTCGAAATACTGGTACATGGACAGAATCCTCCGATCCCAGGAAGTCGGCATACGATGTCGAATCAAGCGAAATAGGGAGCGATGATGGCATCGACTGGAAACCAGGATACAAGAATCAATTCCCGTGGATTGGGTTCGCGGGCTTCCTCACAATCGTCGTGGCCACCGCCATGGCTGTTGCTATTCTGAGTCTGTCGGACAACAAGCTGGTACATGACTGGCCAATGAGGAGATTTCCAATCCAGCCTAACGTTTTGCTCAACATTGCCAACCAGGTCCAAAATTTAGGGCTCATCACGCTAATCGGACAAGGGCTCGCCATTGCGTGGTGGAGAAAGGCAATGCGTGGAAGTTCACTTCGCACACTGCATCGTAACCATGCCTATTCGTACAGCTTCTACTCGATCATCACAAGCGGCAAGCATTTCAACATCATCGCGCTGGCGGCACTCATGACAAAATTCGCGGTTGTCGACAGTACTCTTTTCCAGAAAGCAACGAAGACCATCGTCACACAGAAGGTGAATTACACGAACGCCACTATGATTGCGTACATAGAGCAAGAATGGATCCCGATGAGCGGCGGCATTCCTGGCGACGAGGGCAACATCAAGACCGTAGATGCGGCCTGGGCGAACGTCATCGATGCATACAACGGCAAAATCGCCAACGGTAAGTTGCACGATCTGCTAGACCAACGCTCAAGCTTCTTTGATTGCCCGTATCGTCAAGAATGCTCTGGCAGCATCAAAGCCATCGGCTTTGCTTTCAGCTGCAACACAACAACCGAGGACGTTGATTATGGTCAGATGCAGACCAAGCAGCAGGGCGGCATTCAGAGCTCATTTCCCCTGTGGGACATCAAATTCGACACCGAATGGAGTTCACCCGGCAAATCCTATGCCAACGTCAGGCTTGATATGCTCTACGTGGACAGTGCGGCTGGAGCGACAAGCGACTCATGTCCTGGCAAGTTGACTCGTCGCGTGTGCGGTATACGGCCAGCCGTCGTTGAGTACCCAGTAACGGTCATGATGCCCAGCGAGCAAGAGTTGAAGGGCAAGAACATTGTCACGCACGTGAAGTTCTTCAACGACGTCAACGACTGGCCCCTCGGGTCGACGCTTTCGACGGAGCAGATTGATGATCTCAAAGTCATCAAGTACATCGACCTGGAAGAAGAATTTGGCAATGTCTCGACTGTCGGAGCGATGACCTACGTATTCAACAACCTCTACAGCTCATCCGCCAACCTCACGTATACGACAGGCTGGGACCTCTCATCGCGCGGCTCGCAAGCGCAGACAGTCTTCTACGCCGAGAACGACCGCGATGACGACCACTCGAAGTGCTACTACAACATCACAAAGGCTGGTCGCGACGATCCAGCTATCGAGCTCCTGCGGAAGGTTAACACACTTGCCTTCGTCGCGGGTTTGTACCTCAACGGCGCACCGAATACCGATCGCAAAGACCGCATTGCAAAGAACATGGCACACCAAACTATTGTAACAGCCGTGACCGGCATCGTCGAGCAGTACCAAACTAGCTTCGCATACGTTGGCGGCGCACTCGCAGCAACCCTCATTACAGTCCTACTCGTCCTCCCCGTGTACTGGGGCTTCTGGCAACTCGGCCGTAAAGTCACGCTTGGCCCACTCGAGATCTCGCACGCCTTCAACGCACCCATGATCCGACCCGAGAAGACGAAGCATCACCACGGTGATTTTGAGGAGATTCTGAATGAAGTCGGGAAGCGAAAAGTGCAATACGGACAGCTTGTTGGCGCTCCGACTGGCGAGATGGGCATCGCAGAGCCACATAGGATTGCGACGCCGGATGCGAGGCATAGTGGGAGGGTAATGCATGATAGGAGTAATCGAAGGATTGCGATGGGTGCTGCTTTTGGTGGTGTTCTTGCTGCCACTGTTGGTGGCAACGCGAAGTGAAAATCGAATATGGAGCGTAATTTCATTCGGCTTCTTGTACATACTTAGCGAGTTACATTTTCGCGACCGACTTGGAGTAATTTGATGGGCGCCTCCGCCAGATACCGATGTCTATAATTCTCGTATGTAATTTGAGCTCTCACAATTCGTCGGCTCGCATCTCGATTGAATCTCACGCTCCATCTCCATCGCACTCGCCAAGATGACAGTACTTCTTGCAACCTTGCTTGAAAAAAGTACACTCCTTCTACACATTCCCACACGCCGTTACCACACTCAAACACGCATGTGCAGTACTCCTTTCCTCCTACGTTCTTCACACATTGTGATCGGTCCCTAGTCTGGCTTGCATATGTGTCGCCCAAGAAAGAGATAGGAACATCTTGAGATATGTAAGTCGTTGAGATCTGATAACGTGTGGATCTTGTAGTTACTAAGCTCCATGAGTTCCTAGCCGCAGATCGCTAAGCTTCTAGAGGTAACGCCCCTCGCACACTAGTATAACTGAGATGAAAACCCCTATACCCTAGCCTTACTAATATTACGCTAATTAGCTTTAAGTTAACTTAACTAACTTACTACTTTACTCTTACGCGTAATACGTGCGCAGCTACTAGCGCTATAATGCTCTAGTAATAAGTTAATAGTAACTTACGTTAGTTAGTTACGTTAAACTAATTCTCTAGTTAAGTTAACTAAGTTACCCTAAGCGTGCTAATTCTGCTTCGCTTGCTTTTGATGCGCATCGCGTGTTAGATGCATTGTTGGGTGATGACAAGACAGTCGCTGCAAGCGTCAGCAGCAAAATATTGTACGATCATGGCAGTTTTTGTGAGGTGCGTTTTGGAATGACTGGAATGCGGAGTTGAAAATAAGGTTGTTTAAAATCATGGTTTGTCGCCAGAATCAGGGGTCGCACGAAAGACGAGCTGCCCGCATCACGCGTCACTCGACACTTATTCGGTCAAATCGTCGACCAACATGTGTAAAACAGTGGATGGCCGGCCGTAAATGTTGTACTAAAACCCAGGAGCCACGATGTGACTTGTCACACCGCCTCGAGAGATAGCTCAGGTCCCATGGACTCTCTCTCACAGCAAGTCGTGGTCATACATCTCGCGCGAAGAAAGGGCAATCGACGTCAAATGTTCTGAATGTATCACCAATCATCAGCATCATGATGTTAAATCTGAAATGAAGCGCTGCAGGTGCAGAATCCCACCAATCACAATGCGTCGCACCGAGAGGAATCCGGTGTCTGGGCGGTCCGCCTCCCACCACGATTCATCTCATCCCCGCCCTCGTCCTCCCCCAAATGAGAAAGAGCTGAGATTCAGCCTGGCTGTCGTACCCTTCGCCCAAGTACCACAGTACCAATCGCTCACGCCGAGAAGTCTTGGACTCGCACCATGGCGATCAAGGCCCCCAATCCAGCCTTGCGACCTCGCAACATAAAACCACCTGCGGCCCTCGTCCCCAGCGTCGCAAAACCATGGGCTCCCTCGTCGAACAAGGCTTCGCGATCCGCCGCGACACCAACTGCATCGCTGGCGTCGAAGTCGACTGCGGTCGTACGGTTCCACCTTTCCGCGGATGCTGTCCAGTCGAGCTGAATTGCCCGTCTCAGTACAACATCGCGTGCTGTCCGACTGAGGCCAATTGCACAGAAACGCTGCTCGCTGTACCACAGCCCAGGTGTGCCAACGCGACTTGGGATCTGTTTGATAATGGAGGATTCTTTTGTTGCGAGCATGAGTGGCAGGGATACAATTCGAGTAATACGAATGGATGCACGAGGCCGGGAGCATCGCTACCTGGTGGTGCGCAAGCGTTGAGATTGGTCAGGGCAGGTGTTGGTAAGTAGCATTGAAAGGCGGCGAAGGTGCTCGTATCTGTTGTGTCAATCTTTGGGACTCTTGACTGCCAAAGGTGGTGATTTGAACGATACAAGCACATTCGTCTGGTTGAAGCGCAAGCGCTGACAGACATACAGCTCCATCCCCTTCACCGACACTTTCCACAGTGTCCCTTACCTTCGCGCCCTCGTCACAAACAGCGACCGCGTCCTTGATATCAAGTTCAACGAACGTACCCACGCAAAGCTCCAACGACTCGAAAACACCAGTGGGTGCGATAGCAGGCGGTGTAGTCGGCGGCGTAGCAGGCATTGCAATCATAAGTGTGCTTGCGTGGTTGTTCCTGCGACGGCGGAAACGCAGCCAGACAGCTGAGTTGCAAAGCAATGCACATCATCCGTATGGCCAACATGCTAGTGGTGCAACAGAAAAGTACGCGCATCATGCGGAAGTTGACGGTCACGGTGTGTACGAGATTGGTGTAGGCATGCCAGCACAATTGCCCACAGATCAAGCCCCAGCTGAGTTGGAAGGAGATAAACTTCGGAAATAAAAGAGGAAGTTTGCATGATGGTGATCCATTTGTTGGTACGCCCTGAATCTGAGTACTTTCGCATGTCTGGTGGTTCAAGCGCTGAAGAAGAAGCAATGTGCATTTGATGGATTTCGATTGATCGAATATTTGCGATTTCTTACTCTATTCAGGCTTTATTCCACCCATCCATACCCTGCTCCCTCATCTTCTTATACCACTCCTTCACATACGGCAGGCCAACATGCGGTCCATACGGATCCTTCTCCCACTGTGGCCGCGGCGGCTTCAGGCCCGTTTCCTCTTCGCACGTCGCCATCAACTCAGAAATAGTACCGCCACGGTTGTAGCCCTCCGGATCGATCTTCGCCCTGTCTTCCCTCATCTTCTGGCGGAGCTCTGTCGTTGCGCCCTCGTTGACGGTAAAGTCTGACGGCCGGACCACAACACCGTAGTTGCGGGCTGCACCAGACACGGTGACGAGACGACGGTGGACTTCTTGCGCGACAATGGTGGACGGGCGTGTGAGTGGGTCTCCGAGACCGCCGCCACCCCAGGTGATCCATTCGAGAACGTCGCCTACAAAGTGTTATTTAGTTTTGAATAGCTTCAGTGTGGGTGTGGACAACTTACCGGGATACACATGGACATAGTCCTGCTTCGATTGACACATCACCATGTTCTCCGGAGCCTGCTCCTTATCCGTGCCGTACGCATTGTTCTTGTACAAGACTTTCTTGCTGCGACTTCCAGGCATACCTCCATTGACTCCCCATGGCTTAATCATCCACCTGTCATCGTGGAGGCTGACATCGCCCTCACACAAGAAGCGGTACAGTGTGCGTTGCGCATTGCCTCCGCGGTAGTATCCTGGGCCGCCAGAGTCAGGCAACGCTTCGTTTGCCTCAAGGATGACGGGGAAGTACAGCTCGATGTTCTCGGCTGGGATGGACTTGATGGCTGGGAAGAGGCAGTGGCAGTCTGGCCCGTCGCCCATTGGCCGGGCTGGGACACCACCGAAGCCAATTTGGTAGAGTAGGTAAAACTCGCCGTCGGGCTTGAATCCGCTGTAGAAGAGATGAGGTGAGTCTGAGAAACCGGCTGCGCAGCGGTATGCGGCATTGCGTTGACCGAAAAGGGCTTGCATGACGTCCATGACGCGACCGAGCAAATGTGTGCGGCAACTCAGTGCTGCTGGGCGGACGGGGCGAAGAATGGTTCCTGTAGGAATCTTGATGTCGATGAGGTCGTGGAAACCATCGTTGACGACGGCATGCGGGTCGTAGACGGCGAGCAGGTAGTACCCGATGAACATCTTGAACATCGTGATGGATAGGTAGTAGTTCATCGATGTGTTCGACTGAGGCGAGGTACCGTCCCAATCGAAAACCAGCTTGTTGCCTTCTTTCTGCATGGTGCAAGAAATGGCGTAGGGACCAACGCCCTGTCCGTCATCATCGATGAAGTCCGTGAAAGCCGATTTCTCGTTTCCAATCTTCTCATCAATGATCGTCTTGATAGCGGTACGATTCTGCTCAAGAAGGTAGTCTGTTGCTGCTTCGTACATCGCAAGACCGTAGCGATCGCACAATTCATTGACACGGGTCGCGGCAGTGCGGCAGGCTGTTACAAGGGCGATAAGGTCGCTCTGAAACCAGTCTGGCATGCGGGAATTCCGGAAAAAGACGGATGCGAGGCCCTCGTTGTAGACGCCCTTCGCGTATAGCTTGCAAATGGGGATCTGCAGTCCGTCTTCGTAGATCGTGCCTGCGTTGATACTCATGGACCCAGGCACCTTTCCTTGTACATCGGTCAAATGGCCAAAGTTTGCAGCCCAGCCGATGAGCTTGTGCTCAAAGTAGATGGGAAGCAAGATGATAACATCGTTGAGATGTGATACGGCTCCGTCAATCTGGTACACGTCGTTTGTGACGAAGATGTCGCCCTCCTAAATACGAAGTCAGTGTTTCCCCTCATGCAGTTCGTACATAAAATGCTTACCTCAATGCTACCCTTCCAGCCATTCAAGAACTGTGTAATGAAACTACCAAACTGGCCGACCAACATTTGTCCACGGGTATTCGTGATGACATTGAACTCATCCTGTTGCTCGCGGATAGCGGGACTCATCGCGCACCGAAGCATGAGTGTGTCCATCTCGCGGCGAATTGACCCAAGTGCCGATGCAATTAGGGTGGCGATGAGTGGCTGTTCCTTGACCAGTGCGATGGCAGACTCCTTGGTGTGCACGACCTTCTCCTCCACCTTCTTCTCCTCAGGCCAGATGAGGATGTTGCCCAAAGAGTCAACCTCACCGAAGTGACCAGGCAAAATCAGGGTGTTGCTATCCATCTCAGTAACGACGGCGGGTCCTGGGATTTTGATGCCAGCCTTTGTGATCTTGGAGCGATCCCAGAAAGTGGCTTGCACCTTTTGGCCTTCGTACACGATATCTTGCTTCATGGTGATTGCGTCTTCGGGTGGAGTAGAGCTTTCTGCATTTGCAATAGGCTTCATGGCAACTTCTTCGGAGTCGTCAATGACCTTGGCGCGCATGCGCATAGTCTCGAGCTCAGCGCCAGTTTGCGAGAAGCCAAATTGCTGCTCGTGAGCGTCGTTGAACTTGGTTCGTAGCGTTTCAAGGAGTCCTTCAGTGTTCTTCGCATCGTCCTCGGTGAAGTCGACCGTCAGCGTCATCGCTTGGCCCTTGTATCTCATGTCTGACTGGAAGACCACCCTGAGCGCAGCTTGATCGTTGGCGAGGGCCGTCTTCATTGTCTGCACACAGCTTTCCTTGAGTCCACTAAGGGTCGAGGTGAGATCCTCTGCTGTGATATCGGAGAACACCTTAATGTACGTTGCGCTGGCTTCGTGAGACATCTTGGTGGTTGCATCTCCTTGGGCGCAAAGCACACCCGGACTAGGTGGCACGATGACTGGGAAGGATCCGAGTAGTTTTCCGAGCTTGTTCGCGTGTAGAGGTCCAGCTCCACCAAAGGCAACAAGCGCAAAGTCTCGAGGGTCGTAACCTTGCTCGACTGAGACAAGGCGAAGTGCGCCATGCATGCTCTCGTTCACGAGATCGATGATGCCTTCTGCGGCTGACGGAACGTCCATACCCATCTGAGTAGCCATCTTCTCGACCGCAACCCTTGATGCATCGACATCAAGCTGAAACTTTCCTCCCAGCAGCTTTGAGGGAAGGTAACCTAGCGTCAGGTTGGCATCGGTGACTGTGGCTTGAGTTCCACCTTTGCCGTAGGCTGCGGGCCCTGGTGTTGCGCCGCTCGACTCTGGCCCTACGCGGAAGTTCTTGGTGAACTCATTGTACATCGCGATTGAGCCTCCACCTGCACCAACCGTCTTCACGTCGACCGATGGCGCCCTGACCGACAAGTGACCAACCTCGGTCTCGCGACGGATAATGGCATCGCTTCCAGAAAGAAGCGCGCAATCTGTACTGGTGCCTCCCATGTCGAATGTTATGAGGTTCTTGTAGGGAGTGTTTTTGGCGATCAGATGGGACACAGCCTTTACACCACCAGCAGGACCAGACATGAGGATCCTTACTGGTGTTTCTCCAGCAAGATCTACGGACGTGAGATCACCATCTGACTTCAAGATCCTTATAGTGTCGGTGTCGTTTGCGAGCATCTTCTGTAGATTCGTCATGTACTTCTTGACTATAGGCTTCACGATCGCGTTCGCTGTGGTAGTGACCGTTCTCTCGTACTCCTGGATCTCGGGAAGCACGTCGGTGGAGGTGACAATTTCAACATCTGGTCCAAATTCGTCGCTGAGTATCGCTCGGACCTTCTCCTCGTGCACAGTGTTGGCAAATGAGTTGAGTAATGAGACAGCGATCGCCTGTGGCTCCTGCTTCTTCAGGTCCTGTAAGCTCTCGCGGAACTCCTTCTCGTCGAGCTCGTAGTGAACCTCGCCATCGATCCTGATGCGCTCCCTGACCTCGACGGTGCGCTCTAGCGGGACGAGTGGCTCAGGTTGTTGGTAGTTGATCCAGGCACCCAATCCACCTGGAATCTGACTTCTCCGTACTGTCAGGATGTCCTTGTGTCCTCTGGTGACGATTAAGCCACACTTCGCGCCTTTGCCTTCCAAGACGGCGTTTGTAGCGGTGGTCGTGCCATGGTGGATGTACTCGAACTTGCCCTCCCAATTGTACTTCTCCTTCAATATCTTGCGAGCCTCTGTAACTCCCTCTTGGACACCAATGGACTGGTCGGAGGTGTTTGTAGGGACTTTGGTTCGCACGGCCTCTCCTTCAGGCGTAATAACAATGACATCCGTGAACGTGCTATGATAGCGTCAGTTTTGACTGTTCGAAACCGACGTGCCGACGTGCTGCACTTTTTGGGCGAGACACTACTTACCCACCAACATCGACACCAAGCCTGTAGCCAGACATAACGAAGGACCTGTTTCCGAAGAGCTTGAGTGGTGACAAAAGGTCGATAACGTGTCACAGAAGAGCTTCGCGTCAAGCTATAAAGCTCTAGTTATCGGAAAGAAGCTGCGGGACGCCGAATTGCTGCCGGCTCTCAAGCTCACAAGTTCCGTCCTGCAAGACATTATGGCCATCCACTCATGCGGGTAAGCCAATCCGACCGGGTAGCAGCCAACCGATCTTGCGACGAAGCCTACGGCGCGTGCAAGCTGTTCCTGGCGCGTTATTTGTGGTCAGGGCGACTGGTGTCGATCGCTGCGCTTCCCCCGCCAAATGAGGGGTCGTTCTTGGAATCATGGCATGTCGATTCGGGTGGGCTTCGGGCGAGTATCTACCATGCATGCGTCCTTCTTGCTAACAATAATTGACAAGATAACAAAGTGTCAGCATCGTCTCGAGGTGCTTGCAATCACTGGTGTCAATAAGTGGCCGACTGACCATTCGTGGGGCGTATCTCAACCCTGGTGACCGACCAGCTCATTGACGGAATGCGAGTAGATGCCGGCCGCACAATTAGCCAACCAGCGCGACAGATTGCCGCCTTCCGAAGATGCGGCTCTGCTCTTCCACGAGTGCATCACGTGAGCGCGCGTTTTGAAAGTAAGGTTTGCAAGTTCGCATTCGTCGTTTTTCCTTTAATCACCCCTTCCCCTTGACCGTGCATTTCCAATGTTTCTTTCATGACTTCTTTATGCAAAGGCACCAGCTTGTCCTCCACCCAACACGAGCACGATCGCGTCACTCTCACAACACACCATTCATTAATTCTCCGAGGACCACCCTATCGCGTACCCAGAATACAGCTCACTTGTGAAATTATGGGAGATGTCGGCCCTACCCCCGCCATGTGCAAGGTGTACGCACGGAAGCAAGTACCCCAGGAGAGGAGTTGAGGGTGAGGGGAAGTCATCGTAATGCTTCCTTGGTACCACAGAACAGCGTGCAGCCCAGACAATGCGACACCACGTCTACTATTCGTCAAATTGAGACCAAAACTGCAGTGCCGTTTAAGTTCGTCACCACCACGCCGTTGTAACTTGACTGCCACGTGCAATCATGCACGACACCCACATGGATATCAGTACGCACGCTCCGTCGGATTTCCGATCCAAGCAACACACATACCGCAAACCAGCATCGAAGATTCGATAACCACTCCCTGCTCTGTCTCCTCTTGGCTACTCCGCACGCCATGCCACCTATCAACAGGGTTGTCCGTTATCTCCAACGTCAGATACGCGGCTGTCCGCAGCCGCACATCAACCAGTGCATCGCCTTCATCAACACCAAAAGTCCTCGAAAACAATTGGTCAACTCGAGACCAAACTGCCGGAATGCCTCCGACTACCCGATTCGATCTTATCGCGTGCATGGCCTCGGCATATCTTATCGCCTTGTGAATGCGCAAAGGGAGCGTCACTTGCTCTGACGTCTGCTGATACGTTCGCTTGACGCTGATAAGATGGCGATTAGAGAGACGCATGGGGGATAGGTGCTGGGAACATGGAGCCGTTGCGCTGGGGATGTGAGTCGTGAAATGTAGGTATACCTATATCATTTGTAACGTGCTGCGGTTGTGTTAAGTCACGCTCACACTCCCCATGCACATCGTTCCGCTTTGAACGTGGGAAGCAGTTTCCGTCTTTACAAACTTGTCTGCTCTCGGATTTGTAACAAATTCTTGGAAGGATCGTTAGTTCAAGCTACTCGAGGATTGGAAATCGTTGACTCCACACTACAATCTCCATCCAGGAAGAGCTCTAGTCCTGCCAAATCGACCCACGAGAAGTGGACTGCGGTGCGCCGGTGCCTAGACATTTGGGAATCCTCGACTCCACAGTACGCTTCCATCCAGGAAGAGCTCTAGTCTACCCAAATCGACTCACGAGAAGTGGATTACAACCCCAACCGACTCACGACAAGTGGATTCCAACGCCCACACGATTCATAAAGACTCAGTACAAACCCCACCATGTCTTCCAACGACGACGAGAAAAAGGGACTCGACTCCATAAGTCCAACACGCAGCATCGCAGCCGGCGAAGTCCACCCCGCAAAAGGCTCAGACGATGACTTCGAAGTCTTCAAAGCGCAAACAGATGGCGTGCACTTCCGCACCGTGGGCTGGATACACGCAAGTGTAATTTTCCTCAAGAGTACGTTTCGATTTCCACAACACTCCCAAGCAAGACGAACCCCATCTAACGACCCACAGTAATGTTCGCCACGGGCGTCCTCTCCATCCCCACCGCAATGTACGGTCTCGGCGCAATCGGCGGCTCCCTCAGCGTCCTAGGCTGGGGCGCCCTAAACACCTACTTCGCCATCGTCCAAGGAAACTTCCGCAACCGACACGCACACTGCCACTCCATCGCCGACATGGCCCACGTCGTCGGCGGGCCCATCACGCGCGAAATCTGCGGCTTCCTGTTCATCGTGGCGTACGTGCTGTGCGCGGGCGCGGGCATCGTAGGCCTGAGCGTGGCGTTCAACGCGCTGAGCGATAATGCGGTGTGTACGGTGTGGTTCGCGTTTGTGAGTTGTGTATTGGTTGTGACGTGTGCGAGTGTGCGCAAGTTTGAGAAGATTGGGTGGTTGAGCTGGGTGGGGTTTGTGTCGGTATATGTTGCGGTTTTTATTGTGGTTGTGGGTGTCACGACGCGCGATCGGCCTGCTGCTGCGCCGCAGACGGGCGAGTATGATTTGGGGTATCGTGTTCTGGCGTACCCGACGTTTATGGTGGGTATGACGGCTACGTGTAATATCTTCATTGCGTCGGCGGGGACGTCGGCTTTTTTGCCTGTCATTTCTGAGATGCGCGTACGTCAACTCCCCTTCTCGAGTTTTTACCTCCCTCTGACATACATCAGAAACCTCGCGACTACAACAAAGCCGTATACGCATGTATGGCCATCGTGCAAGCCAGCTACCTCACCTTCTCGCTAGTCGTGTACCGCTACGCCGGAAAATGGGTCACCGATCCGTCCCTCGGGTCCGCGGGCCCGACGATCAAGAAGGTAGCGTACGGCGTCGGTTTCATCGGCCTCATGGTCTCCGGCTGCTTGTATCTACACGTCGCGGCCAAGTACGTCTTCGTGCGGATCCTGCGAAACAGCCCACATCTGCAGAAAAACAGCTTGATTCACTGGGGCACGTGGCTGAGCTGCACCATTGGCCTCGGATCTCTAGCGTTCATCATTGCGCAGGCGATTCCGATCTTTTCGTACTTGATGGCGCTGACAGGCAGTGTTTGTTTCGCGCCGCTTGCGCTGAGCTTGCCGGCGTGGCTGTGGCTGCATGATCACGGCGATTACAAGAGCGGGAGTCTCGCAAAGAAGGCGATATACTGTCTCCATTGCTTTACGGTTTTGCTGGGAGTCTTCGTGTGCGTTGGAGGGACGTATGCGGTTATCAGCAGTATCGTTACGGCATATGACTCTGGGCTGATTGGGAGTGCGTTCAGCTGTGCGGATAATTCGGGAACGGTTCACTAGGTGCTTATCAGTAGTGTGATAATTCGTCGTTGTGTACATAGATTTTGAAAAATTGCCAATAGATGATGGAAAGTCGTATATTCATAGATGGTCATATCGGATCGGACTGGCCGTCGATGTATTCCCGGAACGCCTCGCTGTGCTAAGTGGGTATCAAAATATGTCATGGAAAAGCAGAGAGGGAAAAGAACTCATGTGGTGACGGTGGATCACACCCAAGCCAGGCTCCAAAGCGCCGGCATGTTGGGCCACCTCTCCTGCCACTCTGCAAGAATTTCAGGCACGCGCTCATCAAAGCCTGAGCGAGCAGCTCCGCCACCAGACTCCCATCCACTCTGTCCATACGCTTCTCGCTCTTCCCCGGCGGCGGTATTCAGGCTGAGAGCAAGGTCGAGAATAGCTTTTCCGCCCACGAGAGCCTCTTCATGGTTGTCCTTGATGTCAACATTAAAAACATGGACCGGGCGATTCAGCTTTCCGCCCTTGTTGTGCAGGTCTTCTAGGACGGCATCAAAGCAGCGTTCTTCACATGTGATGAGAACATCCGCGACGCCAGACTCAGTACCTTGGAAGCCTTTGTCCTCGGCATGTTCCAGGCGCGGTTTGCCAGGCACCCAGTCTTGGAAGCGCTCTGGGAAGCCCTTGATGTTGAGGTTGCGGCCTAGCATGTTGAGCAAGCCATTGTGCGTGTAGAGCGCGGTGTTTTGTGTCGCCAGCTCGTCATGGATGCTGGCGTAGGTCGTGCTGTTGAAGTGATACACGTTGGGCTTGTCGAAAGAGGGGCCTGGGAGGCGCACGAGGGAGCCCGTGCCGAAGGATATGGTGGGGAGGTGTGCGGATGCGAGTTGCAGATGAGCTTCCATGGAGCTATGAACGATGTTTAGTAGGAGTGAGAAAGACACAGGTAGGATGAATGTACCGGTTCTGGTTACTGGCACAGATTGTACAGAACTTCAATTTGAATTTGTCATCAGAAACCATGTTGCTCTCCGCATGTGCATCATTCGCACCGTCCAAGCCCATAGGGTTTGGCTCAGACGGGGGCGGTGGCGGTGGTGGAGGGACATCCGCCGCCGCCTGTTGCCGCGCTCTTAACCGTGGATCGGCCGACATGGCAAAGTGTTATGTGCTAATGACCAGGAATGAGCCGCTGGTGGATGGTTGCGATGAACTGCAAATTCTTCACAACAGATTAGTTGATGTTCGCAAAGCGCGTTGTAAGATCGAGGGACTTGGTTTGCACGAGCTCAGAATTTTCAGTGTATATTAATGAAGTCCTCAAAGGCTATTGCCTAGGACAGCTCCAATAAAGGTGTTCATCATCGCGTAGAGGGGGTGGTATTGTGGGTGCACTTACATTAGGAATGTGAAGCTGCTTCACCTGAAGCTTATGATCATTGAAAAGCAGCTAGCTAGATGGTGTAGACGGTCGGTGTGTTGCGGCACCAGGTGCCTGTGGTGAGTGGAAGTCGTGTGGAACAAAGCTCGAGGTCAAGCTTGAGTTTTCGAGCTCGGTGGTAGAGGTGACTAAGCACGGCAAGTCCCGTGACTTAGCAACAGAACTGCAGGTGTCAACTGGTGAGAGGGACTGTGGCCGGTCCATCACCGCAGATGATCTGTAATTGATATTGTCCTACGTGACTGTTCTTACTCTGCTGGATGGTAAGGTCCTACTCACGCTGTATGCGGAGCCATCCAACTCGTGTCCGGATCGTAAGAAGAGAACCTGCGGATTTGATGGAGTTCATGCCCTTGATGTTTGACAGCGGACATGTTTCCTGTTCCTAAAGCACCCTGAATCATGCATTGCATTGTACCAGATCATTTGAGATGTGATGTGCGATGTTTTGCGATCTTGAATGTCAAAGAGCGTTAGGAGCTCGAAGAAAATACCCGTCTTCCCCCAGGACAGCCCTGTTGGCCCTACCAAAGCGGTGATGTGCTGATTTACATCTCTTGCCTCCCACGACTCGCTGTCGCCGCTCTTTCGGGCTTGTCAGAAGAAGGTTCCAGGAGACTCCCCGTCGACCGCGGACCATTTGAGAGCCCTCAGCCCAGTACCGTTAGCCTGGTCAAGATGAAACACACACGTGAGACACTAGAGCAGATGCAGGCTGGCTGGCAACGAGGACCCCAAGAGCAGAGGAGCCGCCTGTACAGCCCCTCGAGCGGTCGACTCGGCGAGGCACGACCATTTCGAGAGAGGCGCTTTTTGACCAAATTCGCCAGAAACCTCACCCACATTGCGATTTTTTCTTACAGACTTCTTGTGCGCTGCGCTGTTGTGCTTCCTCGAGCGCCTGAAACCGAACCACGGGCGTTCCCCCCGCCATTCTATTAATAACCTGCATTCGGTCGCTGGTCCAGTCCACACTGCACCTCACAAACAGCGTCCCGCCGCCTGCATTCTCAGTGCTCACTCAGTAGCCGTTATTCTGCTCGCCCACCCGAGCGCTCCTTTTCTCAGTCGCCAGCCGCGCAGGCGGTCCCGCACTTGCGCCGCCCGCTCCTCTGTGTTATTAGCGCCAGGCCCGCCAGTCACCCCCACAAACCCCAGCACCTGAGCGAGCGCTTCCACAGGCGCTGCGCAAAATATCCTCACGCCTGCCCGACTCGCCTCCAATCGCCGGGCGCTGTCACCCGTGGCCCACTGCTCTTCCAGAAGCCCCCAGGCGCCGTCGCATTGGCTGTCAGCGTACTCGAAACTGAACATCGAGTCGCCGCGCCCGCTGCCATAACCGCGCCCAGCAGCCGCCTGCCAGGTACCGGCTGTGTGTGATTAGAGAGCATCAAAGTGCGCCTTGTGCGCTGGCTGCGGAAGAATCTTTTGGCTGGTGGGTAGTCACTCTGCTTCACCTGCATCATTTGCATTGCGCAACCAAACCAACTCTGCCACCCACAGCAGTCTCGACTCCGCCTCGTTTCAACACCAACACGAACCCACTGCTGACGGCTTAGATACTTCCATACCCTCCCCTCCTCGCGCATGACCGACACATATTCACCGCCTGCGTCTTCGGCCGACCTGCAACGGCTGGACGGGTTACAAGAGGGTCAAGCTCGACGGCGTGAGCGACACTCCAGCATGGCTGCCGACGTTCTTTCCCCGAGGAGCGAGCCTGCAAGTGCGACGAGAACCACATTACCACCCCTCGTGACAAGCCCACCGAGCCGGGCAAAGCTTGAGCGTGCCAGCTCGTACTTGAACAAGCGGCTCTCTACCTTCTCCAACACATCCAACGCACAGCCCGCCATGCGGTCGCGGCCACAGTCGACCGCCTTTCCCGTTTTCCACTCGAGCCTGCCGTATTCGCTGGTACGGGACTTCGCCTACGACCCACTGCACCCGCTCTTCTACGGCCCTCTCCCAGAACAGCCCTCAGATATCTCGACGCCAGCAAGCGAAGTGAGCAGACGGCTGTCAGACCCACCGCCAGTCGCATGGCGTAGCGACCGGGGCAATTGGTCAGCAGATGCATCGGACCCCACAGGCGAACAACTGCCGCAGACATCATATGCAGACGGACCGCCATACAGCGAGGACGAGGACATTTCGAGCCCAGTGGTCACAAGCCACCACGGCGCACGGCACAAGAAGCAGAAGTCGAACACAGTAGACTTCGACCATACAAGAGGCAGGAAGGGCTATTCGGAGCAGCAAAGACGTGCGCCGCTTGCTAGTATGAACGGAGAGAGCAGCCAGAGCCGCCTCAGCGAGATCGATCCGAACGGCCCTAGCGAATACATCACCTACCCACCAGGCTCCTCGAGCCTCAACGTGCCAGAGGGCGCATCGCGGCGAGACTCACACTTTGCGACATTGCTTCCTCGGCGGACATATGCAGAAGGCGAGGGGCCGGCGTACGACTCAGACGAGGAGATGTCGGAACCAGAGGACTACATCCAGGACGACAACCGCTTCTCGCGCGACTACCAGTTCACCATCGCATCGCCAGACGAGGAGATGCATGGCAAGGCAGTCGCGTTGTTCGACTTCGTGCGCGAGAACGACAACGAACTGCCTCTCGCGGAAGGCCAGGTGATTCTGGTATCCTACCGACACGGCCAAGGCTGGCTAGTAGCACAAGACCCAAAGACTGGCGAAAGCGGACTAGTACCAGAAGAGTACGTGCGCCTGCTCCGAGACATCGAGGGTGGTTGGAATGGTCTGATGAACGGGACTCTCGCTTCGCAGGAAGCGAGCGCCGGGACGGAGAGCCTCCTCAGCCCTGTCTCAGCTGGGCCGGAAGCGAAGACTCCCACGCAGGCTGACCACGTGTCTTCATACACGCCTGTCATCTCGACGTTTTCGACAAGTCACAAGGATCTCGAGCCGTATCCAAAGGAGAAGCTGAGCACGCCGACAGAGGGGAAGGGAGAGGGTCCTGGGAAAGGCCGAGAGGGTGGGCCCATGGAGGGCGTGGAGACTACGCCTGAGCCATCTTCACAGCCGCAGAAGTCATGACACAGGCCAGAGTTGGTCGCTACTCTACACACAATACCAGTCTAGATGGTCATGGTTATTGGCGAAGACAGGTACATGGACAGCAGCAGACCACTGCAGCACACCAATGAGCTGCCAACAGCTCCAACAACCCAGCAATTGCTGCATTGCGATATTCTTTCATCACGACATTCGCTTCATCACCATGTCTTATTGGTTGCTCATTCATCATTGCATTGGTTGGCGTTTCTGGCGAAGGGGGATAATTGAAGCGAGTCGATTTTGGTTTGGAAGCTTGCATCGATCTAGGGCGGCAGAATGTAGTTGTACTTTTTTGACGACAACAAACAACAACGACGTAAGGCTTGAACAGTGTAGTATCGGCCTGATATGATGAAGAAACCACGACGGAGGAGAAGGGGAGGACGTGCTATTGGCAAGATGCGAATGAGAATGAGAATGATCAAGATCGTGCAAATGCAAATACAAAAATAACACAAACCACGTCTCACTTCATCTCCCCTCTTGTCCAGATACTCGGCGGCGTCTCAAACTAAAGCATCATCATCATCATCATCATCATCATCATCATCATCACGAACAGTAATAAATCGTCTACACCCCACCAACGCAGCTAGCCCCACTTCGACCAACACCAACCCCCACGCCACTCAATCACGTTTTTCCAACTCCAACACCACCAGCACCATCAATTCTTCAACAATCCTATCCCCGCCCACCAGAACGTATATACACCCTCGCCCACACCCCACAATGTCCGACCTAGACGCCTCGACCCCCCGCGTCTTCATCGCCCGCCACGGTACCTCCTCCCTCCCCTCCCCCAACCCACATCCCTAACCCCAGCAGGAGAAACAGAATGGACCAAAAACGGGCGCTACACCGGGCTCACCGAGCTTCCCCTCACCCCCACCGGCCGCGCCCAAGTCTCCAGCACAGCCGCGCACCTCGTCGGCGCGGGGAAATTAATCGACCCGGCGCGCGTGGTGAAGGTATTCGTCAGCCCGCGGCAACGCGCGCAGCAAACTTTCACTTTGCTGTTTGGGGATGAGTTGGGCGACGGCATGGAGAATGATGAGGGGGTTGATGTGGAGGGTAGGGTGGTGATTGAGGGGGATGTGGCGGAGTGGGAGCATGGGATGTATGAGGGGTGGGTGGGGAGTGAGATTCGGAAGTCGAGGAAAGAACGTGGTGTTGATGCGGATGGGAAAGAGTGGTAAAGGTTCTTTTTGCGCGTGGTTTGTGGAGACTTTACTTACGGGTGGTTTAGGAGTATTTGGAGTGATGGGTGTGAGGACGGAGAGTCGCCGCAGCAAGTCACTGAGCGACTCGATCGGTTGATTAAGAAGATTCGGGATATCCAGCGGCCGAGTATGGATGGGAGTAAGGCGGCTGATGTTGTCGTTGTAGGTTGGCGGGATCGCGAGTTTTGAGTGTTTGTGCTAACGTGTACTAGGTTGCACACGGCATGTCATTGCGTTGCTTTGTTAAGAGGTGGTTGGGGTATCCGTTGGATATGCCGCTTGCGATGATGTTGAGTCCTGGGGCGATTGGTATATTGAGGTATGTGGCTTTCTTCATTCCGTCAAGTGCCACCGATTGGGCCTGCCAAAGAACTCGTTCTCAAACTTGGAGATCGCAGGCAACTGTGCAGCAAACTGACAACGAAACCAGTTACCTCAAGCACGACATCGAACAGCCGGCATTCTTTGTAGGAATGTCGCTCCCACCACTGTGAGATCGAAACCAGATGCTCATAGGGCAGAGTAGACGATATACACAGGCAGACTATAGACTATAGACATGGATAGCCACGAGCACGAGCATTCAGGCACCACGGGTGTACGACCTTCATCTGCGACTCCTCTCTTCTGGTACCTTTCGGCTCGGGAAGATCGCTCCTCCAGGTCTACCGCTCTGCAGCTCGCGTAGCATTTTACTACCATTAAGGTTTGGATTGACATGCAGAATTTGTGAGTTTAGTTCCCGGCTCAAGTGGTTCTTCTTAGCGCTTCTCGATCTAGTAAGCGTTCCGTCAGATTCTTGATTTGTACTTCTGTCATTCTAGGGACTTGGAACGTTTCTTTCGCAAATGCATCCCATAGCAGCCTCGATCTCGACTTTTTAAACGTGCACAAGCATTCTGCCAAGCACTTCTAGAAGCGTATCAATCTCTGCGGATGCAAACACCCTTCTCGCTGTTTCACGGCAACTCTTCTCGGCACACGCTTGTCAAGCCTCATGTCAACTTGTCAAGCATGTCAGAAGTAATTAACTCGCGGTGCACAGAGCAAGAACAGTCTGGGCTCGACCCTGTGGATGTTCGTTTTACGGTGGAGTCGGGTGGGGTTTGTTTCATGAGATCGACGCTATCTTACTGGATCTGGAAACCCTTGAAACAGACAGCATAAAGACGAAATCACCGAGACACATCATTACCTACCAGAACAAACGACGCAAGAACACTCTGCAACTGGAGGTATCAGAAACTGGATATTGGTGGATGACAATGAACCGCTTGCAGGACTCAAGACTCATGATATACTACATCGGTATGATTCCGTATGGGCGAACTTCCGGGGAAAGATGCACAACCCGAGAACAGTCTATGGAACAGATGCCTATTTGGGCCTTAATTCCGGCGGAATTCTGGCTCGAAGCTCCACCAGACGCCGAAATGCTTGATTCTCCACAGCTAGATTATGCCAGGCGCAAGGTCCATTACGCCATACCATACAGAGCGCCACATTTGAGCACATTGCCATCTCAAGTCGTGTCTGCATTTCTTGTACGGGAATAGTTTGTCCGCAGCAAGGTCACCGAAAGTCTTGCCCAGAGGACATGCGATCGTCCTGAAAGGCACCGGTTAAAGAACATTCGACGATTGAGGAAGGAACTTGTTCAAGTGTGCCTCCAAGGTTGTGCACGTAGGCCACGAGATTCGATACCCTGGTCCTCTGCTATCTATGTAAGTAGCGCTCCCCGCAATTTCGGAGAAAATAAGTCCTTCCGGTAATTCTATTTGTCCTACCGGTGGTTCATATACGTCTTGAGCATTAACCAGGTTCGGCAGTCTAAGCGAGACTAGGTAAACATGGGGTGCATGGACTTAGCACTCCAGCAAGTGTCTGCAATTTCCAAGACGGTGGCAATGTGTTTATGGTGGAGCACGCATACGTACTAGGACTCAGGTATAAAGACACGACAACCCGACGCCATGACGACTTTCTCTCACCACCAACTCCGATTCAATCACTCCGCCCACCACTCCTTCACTCCGCCACCATGCTTCCCAAGCTCAGTCTTCTGTCGGCGCTGCTGGCATCCACCGCTGCCGCCCAGAACTGCGCCCTCCCCTCCAGGTACCAGTGGACCTCCACCGGTGTCCTGACCTCCCCTAAGAATGGATGGGCTTCGCTCAAGGACTTCACCACCGTCCAGTACAACGGCAAGAAGCTCGTCTACGGCTCCTTCTACAGCACGAGCTCCAAGTCGTACGGCTCTTTCGGCTCCGGCCTCTTCAACAACTGGTCCGACCTGAGCAGCGTCGCCCAGACCAAGAACAACAACTTCAACGCCGTCGCGCCAACCCTCTTCTATTTCGCGCCCAAGAAGGTCTGGGTTCTAGCGTACCAGTGGGGCCCCACCACCTTCTCGTACCGCACGTCGACCGACCCCAGCAACGCCAACAGCTGGGGCGCCGTGCAGCCGCTCTTCAGCGGCAAGATCACCGGCTCTGACACCGGCGCGATCGACCAGACCGTCATCGGCGACTCGCAGAACATGTACCTCTTCTTCTGCGGCGACAACGGCAAGATCTACCGTGCAAGCATGCCAATCGGCAACTTCCCCGGTAACTTCGGCACAAACTTTGTGACCGTCATGTCCGACACCAAGAACAACCTCTTCGAGGCCGTGCAGGTCTACACCTACGGGCCCTCCAAGTACCTCATGATCGTCGAGGCCATTGGCTCCCAGGGCCGCTACTTCCGCTCGTTCACCGCAACCAACCTCGGCGGTAACTGGACCCCCCAGGCCACGGCCGAGAACAGCCCCTTCGCTGGCAAGGCGAACAGCGGCGCTACCTGGACCAACGATATCTCGCACGGTGATCTGTTCCGCACGAACCCTGATCAGACGTTTACTGTCGACCCGTGCAACCTGCAGTTGTTGTACCAGGGCCGCGATCCCAAGAACAGCCCCAGCGACTACAATGCGCTGCCGTACAGGCCTGGTGTTCTGACGCTCAAGCGATAGATGCGCTTGTAGCTTGGCGGTTGAGTTGGTGATGGGACATTCTTTTGTACATATCTTTAGGAACTGAGGGCGTGGTGAGAAAGGGGGATTTTGCTTCTATATACATACTTTATCGAGCATTTGCTCGGACATCACCAATAGGAATATGCACGATTGCCGTGCTTGTCTGCTTCAAAGTTTATTGTCTTCGTATTCGATGACGACATGATGCTGTGAAGAGTGAATCATATCCATTTCAATCCTAAAAGTCAAGAAACAAGGTGAGAAAGTAGGCAGTTTCATGCGCTTTACACTGGTAGACTAACACCACGTGAGATGTCCCTAGATCTCTCGCGTAGCTTCGCTGGACGCGATAGCATTCATTGCAAGCCTCTTCCTATTCGAAGCGGCTTTTGGTGATCCGGACGTGACATATAATACGAGCGAAGACTTTCGGTACAGTCTTGTGGCACGCTCACGGATCGTGCGAGGGAGATGGCGCACCTCGGCGTGGTTGATACCTGCGGTCGCTCAACCTGTTGGATACGTCACTGACCAGTGTGAGATTTCGCACATGATCCCGGGGTGAGCGAGTAGCATTCGTGTTTGCGTCTCAGGTTTGATAGGTGATCAAGGTCCGCCATTTTGAATGATGCTTGAGCGCATGGCGCCAGAGTGACAGTATGTAGCGGACATAGTGATGCTGGGTATTTGCCTGCGAAGATGCGGGCCGATGTCGATTCGAGCCCCTCATTCGCACTTCTGCTTCGGCCATTACGATGCGCTAAGTCCCCGCTTCACCAGCCTCAATCGTGATATAGGTCCCTCCTCTTCATGGCTTCTCCCCGGCCCAGCCGAGTCGATCCTCCTCACATCGCCGTTCTGGCCCCAGTTCACTTCCGTTCCTCTTCTTTCCAAGGACATTGACATCGAACGGTCGTACTCGGCAGGCTCGTCGCTTTCCCGTGGCTTGTCTTTTCTATGCACGAATCTCGTGCAGAGTGGAATCTGTTGCGTGATTAACTCTGGCAGTAGCCACAGTGCGACGGACACGGTGCTGCTGTTTGTGTCGATGTCGTTTGACGAGATTGTGAGTGCGGGACCGAAGCCGTGGAGCATGGCTTGAACGTGCTCATCATCCATCATCCTAAGTAGGAATGGAGCCTCGGTTGGCGTACATGTTTCCTCCTCCGGGTTCTTCGTTGTGTCCATCGCGTAAGCTTGCAGCGCATCCATAAGACTCTCAAACCCGAGACACGACTGTGAGTGTAATTGGTCGTGTCCGAACATGTCGGTCCCGATGAGCTTGTAATGGCCCCACGAGTGGATCTGATCGTTGCAAAGCATAGCGTGTCTAGCAAATCTCAAGCCTCGCACATCGAACTCGATGTACGGTACATATTCGCACGCAACATTTTTTTCCTTCCTTGGATCCATGAGTTGAAGCGTCTGCGCAACAAGTAAGGCAGAGCAAGCGCACAATGGCTCGTCCGATCTCTTCAAAATGTCAAAAGCCAAGTCCTCGACGGGCTGATTGTAGTCGACCTGCGGGTGCTGGAAGTTGTGACATATCGGAAGAAGAGAGTAAATTCTATCACGAGGTATTGAGCATTCCTTGTCGCGAAACTCGTCGACGAGGTTGATCAGTGTTTTTGAGCGGTACTTGGCTGGGTTCCTGGCCATGTCTGCAAACCGTGCAAACGTGCAGTCGCTGAAGCCGCTTAGTAGGTCTGGGTGTTCGAAATTGTTCATTGCCTGGACGAGGTCTGGAATTTTGAAGGTTTCTCTACCAACGAGAACCAAGACGCTTCGGGCGAGGAAGACCTCTTGCGTAACCTGTTGAGTGCGATCAGTCTGTGTCGTCTATGGGATTGATGGTAAGGAAGTGCGTACCCATGCGCGGCTCCAGTACTCGTTGTTGAAAACGCAGCTTTTGACCATGTCCCTAGCTTGTATAATTGTATTTCGAGGCGGCCCGGATTGCCCTTGAAGCCCTTTTGATCCACTTCGTAGATGTGTCATAAAAGGAGCCATTTTCGCCATCTTGCCCAGCCACGCATAGACTAGGAACGCTCTGGAGTAGATTTGACCCATCTGCTTGATCTGATGGTTCCGTTCGGAAACGTTCTCCATATCCAAGCAAATGGCGTCGATCCAATAGAAGGTCATCGGTAGGATGCGAACCAAGTCCAGGAAGTCGAACAAGTTCTTACGCACATGGAATGGTGCACCATTGATATGTATACGGACATATTCGGCTGGACCCCAACAGTATGAGAGACACACATATGAAGCTCGTTCCAGTGTGGAGTGGCTGACATATCCCTGTATGGTGCCGTCCGCGGATAGCTCAGGGGAGAGTGTCAGGAGGCGTAGTGATGATTGCGTCTCGTCTAGAGGTTTATGTTCGAACGGCCGGCCGACAGGCGATGTGAGCGTCGGACTCAATTCGGCCTTACCGGACCCTGATCGATTTAGAAATGCGTTCACTCTCTTCATGGTCGCCCAGGGGTGGTAAGATGTAGTTTTCGCTGGGCGATGTATGTTGGATCTGAACGGGTAATCTGGCCATGGCGCACGCAGCGGGTGGGTTGCCCTGATAGCAAATCAACCCGGTTTGGATCGGATAATTAGAGCCGAAAAGGCTAGGTCCATTGTGAATTTGTTGTAGCGAGTGCGGGGACTCCAGTAGGCAAGAAAGCCTGTGGTCACGTTTTGTAAGTGGCCCGGAAGCACGGTATCGTGTGCATGGTGACGGTGGGGCGCTCTAGCAACCGAGGTTCTAAATTTAACGTGTCAAACCTTCGCGAAGAGGTGCCTTCCCCAGAGTTCTCCCACCTCACTTCGTCGCTGCATCGCGAACATATGTCGCGATCATTGGCTCGTAGTGAGGCTCAATCGCTCCCATCCTGGAATCTTTCATCAAATCTTTGCGGGTCTGAAGATGAACACAAAGATGTCGCAGGCATTGCTACTAGTAGGCTCCAGGATCACGCTCCTATGGGGGCTGGAAATTCTGTAACACCCAACGCGCACGTGTACGAGGCCGCAGCTTATAGATAGTATCGTGCGCGTTTTGTTGTTGACTCTCTTACTCCAACATCAACCGTCCAGCATGCTCTCCAGAGTCGCTGGCGCCATATCGGGCGCTGGCCCTGACAGCGCTCCAAAAGACGAAGGAGCTTCACTTACCTCAGTCCTTGAGACTCCTGCTCTTCGTGTAGAGCTGGCTCTTCTCATACTGCTTTGCATCGATTCTATGCGAGCTGACCTGATAGCCACGTTCGACCCCGACAAAACCCACGAGACGAACCCTTCGACCGCAACGAGTCCACCATCCGCGCCACCGAAGGCGTCGCAGAATCTGATAAGCTTTGACGAACCACAGGATGAGGCATCTGTGGCGGCAAATGCTGCTAGAAGTGCGAGGCAGCGTGACATTGAGTCTACGCAGATGCAAGCATTGCGCAGAAGCGCCCTCACATTCCTCGATAAATGGCGTGGCGGGGTCATGCATCGCATTTGCGACGTACTATCCGTTAGGCCAGAGACTGTGCGGCAAGCAAAGACAAATAGAAGGCAGATGCTACAAGAGGCAGACAAGCAACGACAGGGCATATCATCTTTGATCGACTTCGACGAGGATCCATTCGCGGCGCCGACAACCGGTGGGAAGAGGAGGCATGGCCGATACGAGATCATCGACACCAGAATACTGGCTTTGGAACGTCCCAAGCGAGTGCTCATTCTGCATTGTCTTCTTTTGCTGCTCTTGAGTTTGGAGCAATATACGTCCCACTCAAGGCTCTTACTGTTGCACCTCGCAAGTAGCCTCGAGCTGGAGACGGATCTGCTTGCCGAGCACGAGAGTTCGGTGGCTCAGGGGCTGTTAGCGACCGCTGCATCTCAGATGGATGCTCAAGAGACGACGACCAAACAGGCAACAAATGATGCGGCGGCTCGAAGATGGAAAGTTGGTCTTGCTGCTGTTGGTGGTGCTGTCCTCATCGGTGTCACTGGTGGCCTGGCCGCACCATTGTTGATGGCTGGCATGGGCACGGTTATGGGAGGGCTAGGACTGGGGGGTCTTGTTGCAGGTACTTATCTGGGCGCACTTGCCAGCAGCTCTGTTCTGGTTGGATCGCTATTTGGCGCATATGGAGCAAAGATGACTGGCAGAATCATGGAGCAGTACGCGAAGGAGGTGGAGGACTTCGAATTTGTTCCAGTTCAAGGTATGTATTACGTTCCCACAGAAGGACCACCCCTCACGCAAGGCAGACCCCAATCGCTCATCCCATCAACGAGACAATGATTGGGCAGACGAGCTCGATGCCCGCGACCCACAGAAACGGTCGCAGCACCGTCTTCGAGTATCAGTTGGCATCAGCGGCTGGCTTAGCTCCCCATCAGACGTCAATAAGCCTTGGGAAGTTCTTGACGCCAGTGCCACGGAGCCATTTGCACTACGTTTCGAACTCGATGCTATGCTTCGCCTAGGCACTTCTCTCAAGGATGTGCTCTTCAGCTACGCATGGGATGGCCTTACTCATACCGTGGTCAGTCGCACACTATTGGGAGCATTGTACGCCGGTCTATGGCCCCTTGGCCTCATCAAGGTAGCTAGCGTCCTCGACAATCCTTTCAGTGTAGCGCTGGCACGAGCAGACAAGGCTGGCAAGGTACTGGCACATGCTTTGATCGACGGCGTGCAAGGAAAGCGGCCAGTCACACTTATTGGGTATTCTGTTGGCGCTCGCGTAATTTACGCATGCCTAGTAGAACTCGCAGAGCAGCATGCCTTTGGTCTCGTCGAGTCGGTCGTTTTACTGGGTGCACCGGCGCCTTCGAATAGCAAGCAGTGGAGACAGACACGCGCTGTTGTATCGGCTCGTGTGGTGAATGCGTACAGCACCGAAGACTACATTCTGGGATATCTTTATCGCTCCACCAAGCTCGAGATGGGTGTTGCGGGCCTGGGTCCGGTAAGGGACGTGCACGGCATTGAGAACATCGACGTCAGCAAGCTCGTTTCTGGGCATGACCAGTACCGGTACCTGGTCGGCACGATTCTTGTCAAGATTGGTTTTAGCGATGTCAATTTTGACAAAGTTGCTGACCAGCAGCGGGCGTTGGAAGTAGCGGAGGAGAACAGGCAGCGTGTCAAGGATCAGGCTAGACGAAGTGGAAGTGAGAACACAGGCCCTGCTGTGCATGAGCTCAACCCACCAGCCTCGGCTTCGTCCCTCTTCGATGTTAGTGCTCATAGTACGTCGCAAGAGCAGCCTCGCAGCAACCCCCGACAAGGCCAGCGCCCAGTTTACTATTCTCAAGGCAGCTCTAAGCAACAGCCAGCCAGAGTGACAACCTTGCGCATAGAGCGGCCCAAACTCGACGGCACTCAGTCTCCATCGCTATCACCAGCACCAACACCTACAAACCTCGAACCGCTTGGCTCAACCAGTATCACTGGAACATCAACGCCCACAGTAAAGGAGACCACCCGCCTAATGGCCTCGGCGACGAATCAGCGTCAAACACCAACGAAACTCATTTTCGATGCAGAGTCAGACGCACAAGCCTCAAAGATTGCCAAGGTGCCTCTTGGCTACGGTGTCGAGGTTCGTGATGGTCCCATCCCTCTTATTGACTCGTCGGATATATCAAAAGGGGAGGATGAAAGTCAAGATAAGCTGAAGACTGCAGCTGCTGTCACGGTGACCGAAGTGGTGGCGGCGGGGCATGATGGCGGTGATGGTGTTAAGCGTGTTGATACTGACGATGAGGCCTACGACGACCTTGCTGACGAGATTGGGAGTGACTTTGGCGAGCTGGCAATGGTGGACCCAGTGCCGTTAGACGATTTTGATTATGGATTGATGTAATGGTAGAAGTATGATTTCGAGAAGTTCATGATCCACAGCTGACAATCTGAGTAGTTGACCAATGCCAGACAGCGATGATAATGGTGCCACACTGCTGATGGGCGGCATTCCATGTCCACTTTTCCCTCAGTAGCTCATTTTTCTCGTACCCGTGCAATTCGGGGACGAAGTGAATCCAACCCAAAACGTGGTCCAGGCGTACCACAGAGGCGCGCAAAGCTTGGGATCATGTCATGCAAGAGAAGGTGTGCGAGAAGGCTGAGCCCCACTCGAATAGTGTACATGTCATCCTGGTCCTCTTTCTGTCGAATTCCGAACTTCTTGCCTTGAGAGACCTTGTGTTGCCGAGGCCTTGGATACAATGCGATCCAGTAGATATCTTTCGTGTCTTGGAGGGAGAGGCTGTCCAGGCTAATGCGAACACCGTCAAAGATTGAATTCGCGCACACGCCGCCAAACCAGAACTTCAAGTACAAGCCTTGTTCATGGGTATCGTACCCTCTAACGTCCTAACGTCCTGAACTGTTACAGTCGAGTCCCGACGCAGTGCGGTCATGGCGTCGGGTTGTTTGGTTTCAGTGCACAGGTCAAGTTCCACCACTAATTTGTCGGCGTCATCTAAATAGGCGTCAGTAGCACCTTTCTCACGCATGCCCAGCGCAACCAAAAGCATTACAATCGAGCAAAGACAGAATGATCTATGGCATTCGCGCAGGACGTTGATCGCAACCTCGAGGACGGGAGTGCCATAGTCGACGTCGATACCACGGCCTTGATGGGAACAGAGCGATAGGAGCGAATAAATCCGATCCCGAGGATTTTCGCACTTCTTCCCATAGAACTGTTTTAGCACCAGTATGAGATTCATTCCAGCAAAGTCCTCGCGTCGAAATTCCATGAATGGTAGGAAAGGACTGTGCTTGAGCTCAAGATGATGCTTATCAAGACCGAATCGTTGCAGACCCGCTATCGTCTGTTCCAAAGTGATTAACTCGTTGCCTAGGCGGATGACAGCATGGCGGGCAAGCAAAACTTCCTGCGTCATCCATGTCCGATTGAAGTAGTCGTTGTTGAAAATAAGCTTGGATATGACGTGTTTGTTGTCAAAGAACGTTTTCCACTCTTGGAGGGATATCCTTTTTTCTCCCGAACGCATGGCTCGGAACAGGCCAACAGGCACTGCTGCTGGCAAAGTGCCAAGCCACATGTGTACGCAGATAGCTTGGTTAAAGATCTGCCCCATTTGGGTCACCTGGTGGTTTCGCTCGCTTATATTGAATTGGTCGATAGTCAGAGCATCTATCCAGTACGACTCATTGGGTAGTCCTCGTGATGCGTCCTCCCATGCGACGTGGAGAAAGTCACACAACTTCTGCCGGACATAAAACATATGGCCCTCGATTTGAATGGCGTATTGAGGTTCGCGGTCGCCCCAACGATAAGACAGGCACACGTATGATGACTCGATTGTTGCGTGTCACATGTCACATTGGATGAGTCCTTCGGGTGACAGTTGCGGTTGGACTTTGACGAGACGAATCGATGGTTGATTATGATTCAGAGATTTGTGTGTAAACATTTCTGTAGTAGCAACGTCATTTTGCTCAGGTTGTTTTCTCTTGCTCTCCAAGGTATTCGATCTCGCTACCGTATGTCCAGCGGTATCGTGCTGTTGAAATGCGCTGGTGGAAGCAGCGAGTAGCTGCGACACAACCTCCGCAGGAATAATTATTCGCATGTGA
>Ga0265797_10001514_pt1 | contig 40724 bp, 33 predicted proteins | sample P2T30metagenome_FD_192433 | JGI IMG/M metagenome (GOLD analysis project Ga0265797, IMG submission 192433) | Plant litter microbial communities from East Loma Ridge, Irvine, California - P2 T30 | ecosystem: Environmental > Terrestrial > Plant litter > Unclassified | place: USA: California...
AGTCGGCGCAGATGGACGATGCCGCGGTCGCCGCCCTGTTCACCGGCAACGGCGGGCGTACGGTGGACCTGAACGGCGCCTCGCTCCGCAAGTGGCAGGAGATCGCGCGCAATACGGCGTGGCGGGATTACGGGGAGCGCAATGCCAATTGCGCGAAGCTGCTGGCCCTGGCGGAAAAGACGGTGGTGTAAATGAAAGGTGGGCACAGGGTGCCCACCTGAGTCAACCGCCGGTCACCGGCGGGAAGAACGCCACCTCGCCCCCGGCGCTGATCGGGGCCGAGGGCTCGCACATCACGTGATTGAAGGCCATGCGCAGCGCCCGCTCGTGCGCCAGCGCCTCGGCCCACACGCCGCCGCGGCCAATCAGGAAGTCGCGCACCGCGCCGACCGTGGTCACGCCTTCCGGCAACGCCACCTGCTCGCCCGAGCTGCCGACGGCTTCGCGCACGCTGGCAAAGAAACGCAAATTGATATCCATATGAACTGTCCTTAATACTGCAGCGACGCGAAGGGGATGAAGCGTACCAGGTCGCCCTGCGCGATCGCCTGTCCCGGCGGGTTGTCGACCAGGCCGTCGGCCCAGACGGTGGACGTCAGCACGCCCGATCCCTGGTTCGGGAACAGGTCCAGGCCGCCGCCGTCATTGATGCGCACGCGCAGGAATTCGTTGCGGCGGTCCGGCTTGGGCCAGCTGAAGTCCGCGCGCATCGCGATGCGGCGCGGCTCGACCGGACCGCTCACGCCCTGCAGGCGCAGCAGGAAAGGCCGCACGAACAGCAGGAAGGTGATGAAGCTCGACACCGGATTGCCCGGCAGGCCGATAAAGAACGCTGTATTCTCGTCCCCTTCGTCATCGCGGCGCACCTCGCCGAAGGCCAGCGGCTTGCCCGGCTTGACCGCGATCTGCCACATGTTCAGGCGCCCTTCCGCTTCCACGGCCGGCTTGATGTGGTCTTCCTCGCCGACCGAGACGCCGCCCGAGGTGATGATCAGGTCGTGCGAGCGCGCCGCTTCGCGCAGGGTGTCGCGCGTGGCCTGCAGGGAGTCGGGCACGATGCCGTAGTCGGTGAATTCGCAGCCCAGGTTTTCCAGCAGGCCGCGCAGGGTGAAGCGGTTCGAGTTGTAGATCGCGCCGGGCTTGAGCGGCTCGCCCGGCATCGCAAGTTCGTCGCCGGTAAAGAACACGGCCACGCGCAGGCGCCGGCGCACCGGCAGCGTCGCCAGCCCGACGGACGCCGCCAGGCCCAGTTCCTGGCCGCGCAGGCGGGTGCCGGCGGGCAGGATCACCGCGCCATCCTGCACATCCTCGCCGCGGCGGCGGATCCATTCGCCTTCCACCGGCACATGCTTGACGATCACATGGTCGCCGTCGGCCTCGCACTGCTCCTGCATCACGACCGCGTCCGCGCCCTGCGGAATCAGGGCGCCGGTGAAGATGCGCGCCGCGGTGCCGGGTTCCAGGGGCTGGCCGACGGTGCCGGCCGGGATGCGCTGGGCCACGCGCAGGCGCGCGCTACCGCTGGCGCCGCCGCTTGCACAGTCTGCGGCGCGCACGGCGTAACCGTCCATCTGCGTGTTGTCGGCCGCGGGCACGTCCAGCAGCGAGACCTGGTCCTCGGCCAGCACGCGGCCGTTGGCTTCCAGTGTCGCCACCTCCTCGACGCCATCGACCGGCCGCGCGGCCGCGAGCAGGAAGTCGAGCGCTTCGCGCACCGCGAGCATGGGCCGGCGTGCTGGCTGCGCGCCGCCGTTCACATCGCTGCTCACGCCGCCGCTCCCTGCGCCAGCCCCGTGTGCGCCGCGATGAATTGCTTCATCTGCGCGACGTCAGGATGCATCACGACGAAGCGTTGCGGCAGGTGTTCGATGTCCTCGAAACCGGCCGGGCGCGCGGCATCGCTACCCAGCGCTTCCAGGATGGTCTCGTTGAATTTCGCCGCCAGCGCGGTTTCCAGCACGATCATCGGCACGCCCGGTTCGATGTGCTCGCGCGCGACCTTGATGCCGTCGGCGGTGTGGGTGTCGATCGTGATGCCGTAGTCGTCGAACACGGCGCGGATCGTGTCCAGGCGGTCTTCGTGGGTCGAGCTGCCGGACTGGAAGCCGTACTCGGCGACGCGCTTGAATTCGTCGCCGTCGCTGCCCGGGGCGCCCGACAGGTCGAAGCCGCCGTGGGTCTCGACCTTGCGGAACAGGGCGTGGGTGCGCTCGGCGTCGCGGCCAACCAGGTCGTAGACGAAGCGCTCGAAGTTCGAGGCCTTGGAGATATCCATCGACGGGCTGCTGGTGTGGTAGGTCTCGCTGCTCTTCCTCACGCGGTAGACGCCGGTGCGGAAGAATTCGTCGAGCACGTTGTTCTCGTTGGTGGCGACCACCAGCTTGTCGATCGGCAGGCCCATCATGCGCGCGATGTGGCCGGCGCAGATGTTGCCGAAGTTCCCGGACGGGACCGTGAACGAGACTTTCTGGTCGTTCGAGGTGGTGGCCTTCAGGTAGCCGCGGAAGTAATACACCACTTGAGCGACCACGCGCGCCCAATTGATCGAATTGACGGTGCCGATCTTCTGGCGCACCTTGAATTCGAGGTCGTTCGACACCGCCTTGACCAGGTCCTGGCAATCGTCGAACACGCCCTCGACCGCGATGTTGTAGATGTTCGGGTCCTGCAGGCTGAACATCTGGGCGGTCTGGAAGGCGCTCATCTTGTTGTGCGGCGACAGCATGAAGACGCGGATGCCGCGCTTGCCGCGCATCGCGTATTCGGCCGCACTGCCGGTGTCGCCGGAGGTGGCGCCGAAGATGTTCAATTCGTCGTTGTTCTTGGCCAGCGCGTATTCGAACAGGTTGCCGAGCAACTGCATCGCCATGTCCTTGAAGGCCAGGGTCGGGCCGTTCGACAGGCCTTGCAGGATCAGGGTCCGCTGCGGGCCGCTTTCCAGCACGCGCAGCGGCGTGATGTCCTCGCTGGATTCGTCTTCGCGTGCATTCTTGTACACCTCGGGGGTGTAGGTCTTTGCGGTCAGCGCCTTCAGGTCGGCTTCCGGAATGTCGGTGGCGAACTTGCGCAGGATCTCGTAAGCCAGGTCGGCGTAGGACAGGCTGCGCCAGGCGTCGAGCTCGGCGCCGGTCACCTGCGGATAGTCGGCCGGGAGATACAGCCCGCCGTCCGGCGCCAGGCCGCCCAGCAGGATATCGGAAAAGGATTGGGGATTGCGGGATGCGGACGCGCTCGTTGCGCGGGTGGACACATAGTGCATACGGTAGAAGATCCGGGTTGGCTGGCGTTAGTCAAATATTATAGTCCGGCCGCGCAAATATTGTCTTTTTACCGAATATTGTTCAGATCAGGTGTCCACCCGGACCCATCAGCACGCCGCGTGGTTCACGGTCACGACGTGGATGGCCAGCCCCCCCAGCGAGGTTTCCTTGTACTTCACCTGCATGTCGGCCCCGGTCTGGCGCATGGTCTCGATGACGTCGTCCAGGCTCACGAAATGGGTGCCGTCGCCCTTCATCGCCAGCGAGGCCGCGGTGATCGCCTTGATCGCGCCCATGCCGTTGCGTTCGATGCAGGGGATCTGCACCAGGCCGCCGATCGGGTCGCAGGTCATGCCCAGGTGGTGCTCGATGCCGATTTCGGCCGCATTCTCGATCTGCTCGTTCGAGCCGCCGAGGGCCGCCACCAGGCCGGCCGCCGCCATCGCGCAAGCCACGCCGACTTCGCCCTGGCAGCCGATTTCCGCGCCGGAGATCGAGGCGTTCTTCTTGCACAGCATGCCGATCGCGGCCGAGGTGAGCAGGAAGTCGCGGATGCCGCGCTGCGGGTCGCTCGGGCGGCAATCCTCGGCGTAGTAGCGCAGCACCGCCGGGATGATGCCGGCCGCGCCGTTGGTCGGCGCCGTCACCACGCGCCCGCCGGCCGCGTTCTCTTCGTTGACCGCCATCGCGTACAGGCTGACCTGGTTCACGGCGTCGTGCGGCAGGTGGTTGGTGGCGCCCTTGGCCTCCTGCTCACGCTCCAAACGCCACAGCTTGGCGGCGCGGCGTTTGACGTTCAAGCCGCCCGGCAGCTGGCCTTCGGTCACCAGGCCGTGGGCGATACAGTCGCGCATCACCTGCCAGATGCGGTCCAGGCCCGCGTCCAGCGCCTCGTCCGTCATGCGCGTGCGCTCGTTTGCGCGCAGCATGGCGGGGATGGTGAGCCCGTGCTCGCGGCCCTGGTCCAGCAGCGCGTGCATCGTATCGAAGGGGAACGGCACCGGGGCCGACTTGCCTTCCTCGCGCGGCGCCTGGGTTTCGCCGGCCGCGGTGATGAAGCCGCCGCCGACCGAGTAGTACACCCGCTCGATCACGCTGCCGTCCGCCAGCTTGAGCACGAAGCGCATGCCGTTGGGGTGCTCGGGCATGCTCGATTCCTTGTGCCATACCAGGCCGGTCTTCGCGCTGAACGGCACCTCTTTCGTGCCGAGCAGCTTGAGCACGCCATCCAGCTCAGCCTCGGCCAGTTTGTCCTCGACGGCGCGCGGATCGACGTCCTGCGGGGTCTCGCCCATCAGGCCGAGGATGACCGCCTTGTCGGTCGCGTGGCCGACGCCGGTCAGCGCCAGCGAGCCATACAGGTGGGCTTCGATGCCGACGGCGTCAATCAGGTGGCCGGACTCCATCAGGAAGCGGCGCGCGGCGACCATCGGGCCCACGGTGTGGGAGCTCGAGGGGCCGATGCCGATCTTGAAAAGGTCGAATACGCTCATGTCCATGAGCTGTCTCCTAGAATTTTTTTTGAAGTGCGGGATCTCAGGCAGCCTTGCTCAGGCCCACGTCCACGTTCTCGAGCATGTCCGCCACCATCTCTTCGACGCCGATGCTCGCCTTCCAGCCCCAGTCCGCAGTCGCGCGGCTGTCGTCCAGGCTCTTCGGCCAGGAATCGGCGATCTGCTGGCGGCTGTCCGGCTTGTAGGCGATACGGAATTCCGGCAGCCTGGCCTGGATGCTGGCCGCCAGTTCGCGCGGGTTGAACGAGACGCCGGCGACGTTGTACGAGGAGCGGATCGCGACCTTGTCGGCTGGGGCGTCCATCAGCTCGACCGTGGCGCGGATCGCGTCCGGCATGTAGATCATCGGCAGCGTGGTTTCCGGGCCCAGGAAGCATTCGTAGGTCTCGCCGCGCAGGGCCGCGTGGAAGATCGCGATCGCATAGTCGGTGGTGCCGCCGCCCGGGGGCGACTTGAAGCTGATGATGCCCGGGTAGCGGATGCTGCGCACGTCGACGCCATACTTGGCGTGGTAGTACTCGCACAGGCGCTCGCCGGCCAGCTTGCTGATGCCGTAGATCGAGGTCGGGTCCATCACCGTGTATTGCGGGGTGTTCTCGGCCGGGGTGTTCGGACCGAAAGCGGCGATCGACGAGGGCCAGAACACTTTCAGCGGCTTGCCGGCTTCACCGCGCTCGCGTGCGATTTCCAGGATGTTCAGCAGGCCATCCATGTTCAGCGTCCAGGCCTTGAGCGGGGCTTTCTCGCCGGTGGCCGAGAGCAGCGCGGCCAGCTGGTAGACCTGGGTGATGTCCTCATCGGCGATCAGCTTCGCTACCGCCTCGCGGTCCAGCACGTCCACGCGGGTGTAGCGTGCCGCCCCGTAGACGTTTTCAAGCCCGATGTCCGAGGCGATGACGTTGGCGGCGCCGTGCTGCTGCGCGAGTGCGGTGACGAGTTCACTGCCGATTTGGCCGTTGGCGCCGATGATGAGGATGCGTTCCATGAAATTCCTGACTGTTCTATGAGCTTGATGAGCCGGCCGGCCCGCATCTCGTGGACGCCGGGCCGGGTGAGACGACTGCCGGTTAGTGCTTGATGATGCCGAGTTCGCGGCCGGCCTGCTCGAAGGCCTTGAGCACCGTGTCCAGCTGTTCGCGGGTGTGCGCCGCCGAGAGCTGCACGCGCACCCGCGCCTGGCCCATCGGCACCACCGGGTAGAAGAAGCCCGACAGCAGCACGCCCAGTTCGAACATGCGCGCCGCGAATTTCTGCGCCACCGGTGCATCGAACAGCATCACCGGCACCACCGGGTGGGTGCCCGGCTTGATGGTGAAGCCGATGCGCTCGATCTCCTTGCGGAAGTAGGCGGTGTTCTCGTGGAGGCGGTCGCGCAGTTCGGTGGACTTGCTGATGCGCTCCAGCACGGCCAGCGAGGCACCGGCGATCATCGGCGCCAGGGTGTTCGAGAACAGGTAGGGCCGCGACTTCTGGCGCAGGGTCTCGATGACCTCGCGGCGTCCGGAAGTGAAGCCGCCCATCGCGCCGCCCAGGGCCTTGCCCAGGGTGCCGGTGATGATGTCGATCTTGCCGAGGACGCCGCAGTGTTCATGCGTGCCGCGCCCGGTCGCGCCCATGAAGCCGGAGGCGTGCGATTCGTCGACCAGGGTCAGGGCGCCATACTTTTCGGCCAGCTCGACGATCTTGTCGAGCTGGGCGATAGTGCCGTCCATCGAGAACACGCCGTCGGTAACGATCACCTTATGGCGCTTGCCGGCATCCGTGGCGGCCTGCAGCTGCTTTTCCAGGTCCGCCATGTCGTTGTTGGCATAGCGATAACGGGCCGCCTTGCACAGGCGGATGCCGTCGATCAGCGAGGCGTGGTTCAGGGCGTCCGAGATGATGGCATCGTTCTCGTCGAACAGCGGCTCGAACACGCCGCCGTTGGCGTCGAAGGCCGCCGCATACAGGATCGTGTCCTCGGTGCCCAGGAAGCGCGACAGCGCCTGCTCCAGCTCCTTGTGCACGGTCTGGGTGCCGCAGATGAAGCGCACCGACGACAGGCCGTAGCCGTATTTTTCCAGGGCCGAGCCGGCAGCCTGCACGGTCTGCTCGTCGCCGGACAGGCCGAGGTAGTTGTTGGCGCACATATTGATCAGGGTACGGCCATCCTGGGCGACCACTTCCGAACCCTGGCGCGAGGCGATCACGCGTTCGGGCTTGAACAGGCCTTCGGTCTTGAGCGTGTCGAGTTTTTGCTGGAGGGTGCTGTAGAAGTTCTGGTCGCTCATGGAATCTCTTCCTGGTTGGGTCAGGCCTCGTTGTGGCCTTGACCGGGGGTTGGCGGATGTTGTACCGTTGGTCCGTTCGATGTAAAGAACAAGTTCTTTATCTCGAACAAAAATTCAATATAGTGAATCTTACTCCTGGCCATTGAACTTGGCAAGAATCGGGTAACCCCAGGCAAACAAGCCCCACATGAACACAGTCGTGACCCATAACGCGCCCCCGGAAGTCGGCGCCACCCTGCAGCGCCTGCGCCTGGCGCGCGGCCTGACCCTGGAAGACCTGTCGCGCATCGCCGGCGTCTCCAAGTCGATGCTGTCGCAGATCGAGCGCGAAAAAGCCAATCCCACCATCGCCATCACCTGGCGCCTGGCGAATGCCCTCGGCGTGCAGATCGGCGAACTGCTGTCCAGCGAAGTGCGCAGCGCGGAACTCATCCGCGTGGTCGACGCCCACGAAATCCCCACCCTGCCCGGCTCGCACGCCGGCTACTCGCTGCGCATCCTCGGGCCGATGGACCTGGCCGGCAAATACGAATGGTATGAACTGACGCTGGCGCCCGGCGGCGAACTGGCGTCAACGCCGCACGATCCGGGTACCAACGAGCACCTCACCGTATTGACGGGCGCCGTCGAACTCGAAGTGGGTACCGAGAAGAGGAAAATCAAGCACGGCGGCACGGCCCGCTATCCGGCCGACCAGGCCCACGTGATCCGCAACGCCGGCAAGACCGAGGCCCGGGCACTGCTGGTGGTGGTACAACGCTGAATTTACCGCCACACCGGAGAATTTGGCGCTGTTCGGTTTCTTACGCGCAACAAAATGATGAAATTGCGTGACAATGTTTCATGTCACACTTAAAATATTTCCCTCATTTAACATTAAGTGCGCATGGGAAACGGTTTTGGCCTGGCGCCTATACAAGGGTCCATGGTCAGTCACGATCTCGCGCAATGGCGCGCCCAGGTTTTTTCTTCGCTGCTGTCGGTCGTCCTGGTGATTGGTGCGATCACGGCCGCGTTCTGCATCCCGCTGCTGGTACGCCAGGGCATGTGGCCGGTGGCGCTGATGGACGTGATCGCGCTGGTCTGGATCTTCGCCATCAAGCGCCTGCCGCGCCTGTCCTACACGCTGCGCGTACTTAACTTCCTGACCATCGGTTATGCGGTCGGCATCGGCCTGCTGCTGACGGTCGGCCCGATCAGCCTGAATTACCTGATGGCGCCACCGGTCGTTGCCGTCATCCTGCTCGGCACGCGCCAGGCCCTGTTCACCCTGGCAATCTGCGCCGCCAGCATCCTCACCATCGGCATCAGCGGCCGTGTGCCGATGGAGGTGTTCACCCTGGAACACGACCCGCTGCTCGCCACCCTGGCCGTCACCCTCAACTTCGCCTGCATCGGCGCCCTGATCACGCTGACCACCGGCACCCTGCTCAAGGGCCTGTCGGGCACCCTCACCGAGGTGCAGGGCTTCGCCGATTCGCTCGCGACCGGCCAGGCCGAGCTGCACGAACTGAACGCGGAGCTGCGCCTGACCTCTACGGCCCTCGCGCGCCTGAACGACATGGTCATCATCACCAAGGTGCTGCCGACGCCGGGCGCCGAGCAGCCGATCATCTTCGCCAACGACGCCGCCCTGCGCCGCTCCGGCTACACGCGCGAGGAAGCCATCGGCCGCAGCATCCGCATGTTGCACGGGCCGGACACCGACCCGGCCACGGTGCGCCGCATCGTCGGCGCCATGGCGCGCAACGAACCGGTCGGCGCCGAGCTGGTGAACTACACCCGGGCCGGCGAGCCTTATTGGGTAGAAATGGAAATGCTGCCCTTCTCGAGCGAAGGCGAAGGCATCACCCACTGGGTGGTGATCGGGCGCGACATCACGGAACGGCGCAACTCGGCCGAAGCCATCCACCAACTGGCCTTCTTCGACGTGCTGACCGGCCTGCCGAACCGGCGCCTGCTGACCGAGCGCCTGGAAGCGATGGTCGCCGGCAGCCATTTCGGCCGCGGCCTGGGCGCGCTGGTGTACATCGACCTCGACAATTTCAAGAAGATCAACGACGCCTGCGGCCACGCCGCCGGCGACAAGCTGCTCACCCAGACCGCGGCGCGCCTCTCCAGTGTGGTCGGCAAGCGCGACACCGTGGCGCGCCTGGGCGGCGACGAATTCGTGATCCTGGTCGAGGGCCTGGGCATCGACCGGGCCAAGGCGACCAGCGCCGCCCTGGACCTGGCCGACCGGGTCCGCATCGCGCTGTGCCAGCCAATGGACATCGACGGCCAGTGGTACCAGTCCTCGGCCAGCATCGGCGTCGCCCTGGCGCTGGGCGGCCCCGACAGCTCGCAGAAGCTGATGCAGGAAGCCGATACCGCGATGTACCACGCCAAGGCGGGCGGGCGCAACGGCGTGGTGCTGTTCGAGAAATCCATGCTGGCCGATGCCGAACGCAGGCTGACGCTGGAGCGCGAGCTGGTGGGCGCGCTCGACAACGGCGAGCTGGCGATGCACCTGCAGCTGCAGGTCGACCACGAAGGCAGGCCGACCGGCGCCGAATTGCTGATGCGCTGGCAGCGTCCCGACGGCGAGCAGGTGCCGCCGGACGTGTTCATCCCGATCGCCGAATCGAGTGGCCTGATCGTCACGCTCGGCCACTGGGTGCTGCGCCAGGCCTGCGAAGCCTGGCTCAAGCTCGACGCCGCCGGCCATGCGATGCCGCTGTCGATCAACGTCAGCCCGCTGCAATTCCGCCAGCCGGACTTCGTGACCCAGGTGCGCGCCATCATCGCCGACAGCGGCGTGCCGCCGGGCCAGCTGATCTTCGAGCTGACCGAAGGCTTGCTGGTCAACGACATCGAACAGACCATCGCGCGCATGCACGAATTGGTGACGATCGGCATCCGCTTCTCGATCGACGATTTCGGTACCGGCTATTCGAACCTGGCCTACCTCAAGAAGATGCCGCTGTACGAACTCAAGATCGACAAGAGCTTCGTGCGCGACACCCCTCACGACGTCAACGGCACCGCGCTGGTGCAATCGATCCTGGCGATGGCGCGCCACCTCGGCCTGCGCGTGGTGGCCGAAGGCATCGAGACCACCGAGCAGGCGCAATACCTGGCCTCGAACGGGCGCACGCATATGCAGGGTTACCTGTTCTGCCGGCCGATGCCGCTGGATCAACTGATCGGGCGGCTGGAGAACGCCCTGGTGCCGGACGAGCAGGCCTGCCTCGCCGGCTGAACCCTGGCCTCAACCGGGACGCTGGGGCCGGTCGCCGAGCAGGCGCACGATCTCGGCCAGCCGGGCATCGATCGAGCGCAGCACCGCCAACTGCGTATCACCATCAGCTTCCTGCGGCCCGTGGCGCAGCGCTTCACGGGCAAGCATGATCTGGGTGCGGAAGGCTTGCGCGTCGATGATGCCGGTTAGTTTCATATCGGCGGCTTGACCGACGCTGTGCCCCGCCGTTTCGAACTTCAGGGTGCTGAGGTCGAAGCGGCGCAGGATCGGGCCTTCGATGAAGGTGACGTCCTGGATGTTCTCGAGCGGGATCGTCTTTTCGGTGGTGACCAGGATGCCCTTCCTGAAACGCAGGCTGCGCTCGCCCAGCTGGCATTCCAGGCGCGCGAAATAATGCTCGGCCCACCAGCGGCCGACGCCCAGGAACCAGACGATCGCCAGCGGGATGCCGATCACGGTGCAGGCCATGCCGATGCCGATCTTCAGCACCAGGAAGGGTTTGATGAGGGGATTGAAGCGGGCGTGGATCGCGAGGGGCTCTGGGTTCGTCATCGCAGGCTGGCAAGGCAGTCCGGGCAAGGTGGTGGCGCCCGGACCGGTTGAAGGCAGCGCACCGGTACGCGGGCCGGTGCGCCGGGTGTGCGCCGGGGCTTACTGGCCGCCGGCCGCCACGGTTGCCGGCGCCGCAGCAGGCTGGTCCATCTTCAGGGCGCGGCTCAGGAAGCCCCAGCGGTCCGCCACTTCCTCGATCTGCTTGGAGGTCGGCTTGCCCGCGCCATGCCCCGCCTTGGTGTCGATGCGGATGATGATCGGGTTGCTGCCGGCCTGGTCGGCCTGGGCGGTCGCGGCGAACTTGAAGCTGTGCGCCGGCACCACGCGGTCGTCGTGGTCGGCCGTGGTGATCATCGTCGCCGGGTAGCAGGTGCCGGGTTTCAGGTTGTGCAGCGGCGAATACTTCACCAGCGCCTTGAACTCGTCCGGGTTTTCCGACGAGCCGTAGTCCGAGGTCCAGGCCCAGCCGATGGTGAACTTGTGGAAGCGCAGCATGTCCATCACGCCCACCTGCGGGATCGCGGCGCCGAACAGCTCCGGCCGCTGGGTCATCGCCGCGCCGACCAGCAGGCCGCCGTTGCTGCCGCCGCCGATCGCGAGCTTCGACGGCGAGCTCACCTTGTTCGCGACCAGCCATTCGGCGGCGCCGATGAAGTCGTCGAACACGTTCTGCTTGTTCAGCCTGGTGCCGGCCGCGTGCCAGGTTTCGCCATACTCGCCGCCGCCGCGCAGGTTGGCGACCACATACACGCCGCCCATCTCCATCCAGGCCAGGTTGGCCGGCGAGAAGCCCGGCGTCATCGAGATGTTGAAGCCGCCATAGCCGTACAGGTAGGTCGGGTTCGAGCCGTCCAGTTTGATGCCCTTCTTCGACACGATGAACATCGGCACTTTCGTGCCGTCGCGGCTGGTGTAGAACTGCTGGCGGGTCTCGTAATCCGCCGGGTTGAATTGCAGCTTGGGCTGGCGGAACACGGTGCTCCGGCCGGTCTTCATGTCCAGGCGGTAGATCGTGGTCGGCGTGGTGAAGCCGGTGAAGGAATAGAAGGTCTCGCTATCGCCACGCTTGGCGCCAAAGCCGCCGACGCTGCCGATGCCCGGCAAGGCGATCTCGCGCACCGGCTTGCCGTTCAGGTCCGTGACCTTGACCACGCTGCGCGCATCCATCAGGTATTCGCTGACCAGCTGGTTGTTGACCATGTGGCTGGCTTCCAGCGTCTGCTGGCTTTCCGGCACGATGGTCTTCCAGTTGGCTTCCTGGGGCTTTTTGATGTCGATGGCGACGATGCGCTTGCGCGGCGCGTTGCGGTCGGTGGCGAAGTAGAACACGCTGCCGACATTGTCGATGAAGTCGTAGGCCGCCTCGAAGTTGTCGATCAGCGGCACCACCGGCGCGTCCGGCTTGGAGAGGTCCTTGTAGAACACGCGGTACTTGTGGGCCGTGCCCTTGGTGGCCGTGATGATCAGGTAGCGGCCGTCGTCGGTCGTGCTGCCGCCGAAGCCCCATTCCTTTTCGTCCGGACGGTGGTAGACCAGCACGTCGGCGTCCTGCGGCGTGCCGACCTTGTGGTAGTACAGCTTCTGGAAGTAATTGACGTCGGCCAGCTTGGTCGATTCCTTCGGCTCGTCGTAGCGGCTGTAGAAGAAGCCCTTGCCGTCGTGGGTCCAGGCGATGCTCGAGAACTTGACCCACTTCAGGTGGTCCGACAAGTCCTTCGCGGTCTCGATGTCGCGCACCTGGATCTCGTTCCAGTCGGAGCCGGACGCGGCCGTCGAATAGGCCAGCAGCTTGCCGTCGCTGCTCACCGCCATGCCGGCCAGGGCGACGGTGCCGTCGCTCGACAGCGTGTTCGGATCGAGCAGCACGCGCGGCGTCTCGCCCAGGGTCTTCATGGTGTAAAGCACGGACTGGTTCTGCAGGCCGTCGTTGCGGCTGAAGAAGTAGCGGCCGCCTTCCTTGTAGGGCACGCTGTAGCGCTCGAAGTTCCACAGCTGGGTCAGGCGCTGGCGGATGCTTTCCCGCTGCGGGATCTGGGCCAGGTAGGCTTGCGTCACCTGGTTCTCGGCGTCGACCCAGGCCTTGGTTTCGGCGCTGTTGGCGTCTTCGAGCCAGCGGTAGGGGTCGGCGATCTTGGTGCCGTGGTAGTCGTCGGTCTGGTCGACCTTTTTCGCGACAGGATAAGTCAGCGGGGTACCGCTGGCCGGGCAGGTCTGGGCGATCGCGGGGGTGGTGAAGGCTGCGATCAGGGCGGCGACGAGGGTAGCGTGCTTGATATGCATGAGGTTCTGTCTGGGACGAGGTTGATCGGGCTGATGCCGTAAAGCATGATAGCCTGAATTGTCCGGATGGCAAATAAATCAGTGCCTGGAGAATATTGCTCTCCAGGCTGGCGCATAGCATGGCCGATCTACACCAGCGGCCAGAACCAGATAGTCACTGCCGAAAAAAAGCAGCTTCGCGCACAGTCCAGGAAACCGTGTTCGCCCATTGCGATCAGGTCGATGTGGCCGCCATTCGTGCCCTCAATCTTGAAGAATGATACGACGCCATGCCTTTCCCCGATTCCCGCACGTGCGGCTTGTTCGCTCGAGTACGCCTCAGGCGCACCCCAAAGGCGCTTGAGGATGCCCGACAGCTTCGCTTGCCCGGGTTCGATCCATTGCCCCTTGATCGTCCCAGCATTGGCTTGCATGCGCGCGCCCGGCAGGATGACACCGGCGCGCAGCAAGCCAGTGCTCATCCGGATAGCGCATGTGTCCAAGTAAGCAGGGTTGTCGGTCAAGTCGCTCCACCCGATGTCTGCAAACAGCGCTTCCCGACTGTCCTTACGCGGGTAGACCTGGCGCAGCACTTGATAGCTCGGCTTCACGACGCACCTCCAGGACGGCAGGGATAGAGCTTGCCAAGCGCCGACAACACCAGCGCAGATGCATCGTCCGCGAGCTTGTCCTTCATTTTTTCGACTTCCTCGACGACCAAATAGGGCAGCTCGTGCGGCACTGGTTTGCCGATGGGGCACCAGTGCAAACCCACAGATGCGTCGGCAACGCCATCGATATAACCCATTGCCCGCTCGCGCCGGAACGCGTTAAGCCCTTCGCCGGGCTCAGCCAACATATCGCGGACCAGTTGGGCACCAGTCATATGAAAACGGTACGGCGGGGCCGCGAATGCCAGGGCCGAGAGCGCGGGTATGGCCACCAGTGCAAGCGCCAGCAACTTCACGCTGCCACCCGGTTCGACGCCAGATCCCATCCTCCAGCGGTGTTACCGCCCGATCCACCCGAGATCCGTTGCTGGCAATATCTCCACTTGACCTTGCTGAACTTGAGGCCGATGTGTTCCTGCATTACGTCGCCGCCGGCAATGCCTTGCTGGCACTTCGCAATGAGTACATTCTCCAGCTCGACCTCGTAATACTTGACACGTTCGCCCGTACCGTCGGCACGGAAAAACTCGAAGCGCGCTTTCGGGATCGTTTTGCCCATGGCACAGTATTGGGCAAGAAGCGGCGACGCGAGGTCGGCCGTTTTGTTGATGCCGATGTCGGTGAACTCGACGCGCTCGGCCGTGTGACCGCCGGCGGTGCTTGCCGTTGCGCTCTTCGGCTGGGTTAGCGCCCAGTTAACCGACGTGCATTCGATCCAGCCCTTGTGGGTGTCATCCTGTGATTCGCCCCTGATACCATCCATTTGCAGATAGACGTCGATCGCCATGGCCCCTCCGTTGAGAAACGAATGGGTATTGTGGCGTCGAGCCAGGAACAAGCTTTGCGCCGTCTCGCGCAAGCGGTCCACGGCGTCGAGGGCAGTCTTGTATGGTCGCCAGAATTCAACGCCGCTCGGTACTCTCCACCGTCCTTGCCCGGCGCCACGCCCGCTGCATGTCCAGCGCACTGTCGATCTGCTGCGGCGACAGCCGCTGCGCCACGATGGCCTTGTTGGCGCTGGCGGCCGGGTCGCCGGCGTCGGCCGCCAGCAGCATCCACATGTAGGAACGCACGGTATCGCGCTCGACCCCGCGGCCGCTGTTGTACATGCCGCCCAGGTTGTACTGGGCCAGCGCGTGGCCCTGCTCGGCGGCCAGGCCGTACCAGTGCACGGCCTGGGCGTCGTCCTGGCGCACGCCCTGGCCGTTGGCGTACATGACGCCGAGGTTGTTCTGGGCGCTGGCGTCGCCCTGCTCGGCGGCGCGGCGGTACCATTCGACGGCGGCGGCCTCGTCGCGGCGCACACCCTGGCCGTGGGCGTACATCACGCCCAGCGTGAACTGGGCGTTGGGCGCGCCCTGCTCGGCGGCGCTGCGGTACCAGTGCAGGGCGCGGCGCGGGTCGCGCGGGACGCCGCGGCCGTGCGCGTACATGTTGCCGAGGTTGTACTGGGCCAGCGCGTGGCCCTGCTCGGCCGCGCGCGTGGTCCAGGCCAGCGCCCTGCCCTCGTCGCAGCCGCCGCCGGCGCCGCCGGACAGCAGCTGGCCCAGGGTGAACTGGGCGTCGGCATCGCCCTGGCGCGCGGCGCATTGCAGCCAGGTGTAGGCGGTGGGCGTGTCGCGGCCGGGGCCCTTTTCGAGCAGCGCCAGGCCGAGCAGGCGCTGGGCGGCCGGGTGGCCGCGCCCGGCGGCGCGCCGGAACCAGTACAGGGCTTCGCCCTCGCTGCCGGCCACGCCCTGGCCGCGCCGGTACATCAGGCCCAGCTCGACCTCGGCGGCGGCATCTTCGAGCAGCGCGGCCTTGCGGAACCAGGCCATGGCCAGCGCATGGTTGACGGCCACGCCCTCGCCGTTCAGGTAGCACTCGCCGAGCAGGCGCTGGGCGCTGGCCAGGTCCTGCTCCGCGGCCTTGTAGTACCAGGCGACGGCCTGGTCGGGCGCGCGCTCGACGCCGCGGCCCTTGCGGTACAGGTCGCCCAGGTTCTGCTGGGCCGAGGCGTCGCCCTGCTCGGCGGCGAGGCCGAACCAGTAGGCCGCCATCGATTCCGACCGGGCCACGCCGCGGCCCAGGTAATACATGCTGCCCAGGTGGTTCTGGGCGAAGGCCAGGCGCTGGCGCGCGGCGCGCGCCAGCCACAGGCAGGCCAGGCCGTCGTCCTGGGCTACGCCGTCGCCGTTGCGGTACAGGAGGCCGAGGTTGAACTGCGCATAGGGATTGCCGCGCTCGGCGGCGGCGGCGAACCACGCCGCCGGCGCGGGTTCGGGATCAGGATCAGGCTTTGGGCGTTGCATGTTCGGTCTCCGCAAATCCAGGCGAGAAAGGCAGCGATCCGGGACAAGAAATCGAACGGATCAGGGCGCTGCGCAAATCGGAAGAATTGGCAAAAGTCTAATAAGAGCATGCCTGACGGGTTTGATGTGCAACAAGCGGGAGGGGATGGACGGCGCCGAAAACCGTCCTCGATGTTCAGCCGCCCGCGCGCCGCTCCGCCGCGTATTGCCCGATGAACCCATGGACCTTGGCGGCGGCCAGCCGGTTGATCGAGACCAGCAGGTCCGGCTCCACGCGCTGCAGGCCGTAGGAACGGTTCAGGTGGCGGCCGATGTGCAGCAGCAGCTCGGCGGCCACCTCGGCGTCGGCCTCGGCGCGGTGGGCGCGGCCGTTGAAGCGGATGCCGAGCGCGCGCGTCAGCTCGCCGAGCTTGTAGCTGTCGCGCCCGGGGAACACGCGGCGCGCCAGCTTGAGCGAACAGACCAGCGCCGAATGGCGGCATGCGTGGCCCAGCAGCGCGCCCTCGGCCTTCAGGAATTTCTCGTCGAAGCTGGCGTTGTGAGCGGCCAGCGGGTCGTCGCCGATGAACTCGATGAGCCGGGGGACGATCTCGTCCGCCGGCGGCGCGCCGTCGACCATGTCCTGGGTGATGCCGGTGTACTGGACGATGAAGGGCGGAATCCGCACCCCACAATTGACCAGGGAGACGAAGCGGTCGACCACCCTTCCCCCGGCGATGCGCAGCGCCGCCACTTCGGTGATGCGGTCGCCCGCTTCCGGCGACAGGCCGGTGGTCTCGAAGTCGAGCATGACAATCGGACGTTCGTACACTGCGTTTTCCTTTGGATGAACTGGGTTAAGCAAACTTGCGGGCCGCGTCGATCGCCAGCCCGGCGCCGATGCTGCCGAACAGGTCGCCTTCGACGCGGCGCGCATCCGGCACGATCGCCGCGATGTGCTCGCGCAGGGCCGCAACCCCGCTCGAGCCGCCGGTAAAGAACACCGTATCGACCTGCTCCGGCTTCACGCCGGCTTCAAGCAGCAGGCGCCCGACCGTGGCGCCGACGCTGTCGACCAGGCCGGCGATCGCATCGGTGAACAGCGCGCGTTCGATGCGCAGCAGCTCCGGCGGCGCCAGGCGGTCGAGGTCGAGCTCGACTTGCGGCGCGCCGGACAGGCCGATCTTGGCTTCCTCGACACGCATCGCCAGCCAGTGCCCCGAGCGCTCGTCGATCAAGTGGCGCAGGCGCTGCAGTTTCGCCGGCTCGGCGGCATCGCGCACCAGCTCGGCCAGCTGGGCCGTGCTCTTGCGGGTGTAGGCCTGGTTGATCGTGTGCCAGGTCGCCAGGTTGAAATAATAACTGTTCGGGACCGCGGCGCCCGACACCAGCGTGCTGCCGTAGCCCAGCAGCGGCATCACGGCGGCCAGGCTCAGGTATTTATCGAAATCGGTGCCGCCGATGTGCACGCCGCCGGTGGCCAGGATGTCGTCGCGCCGCTCCAGGCGCCTGGTGCGGTCCGGGCCCAGTCGCACCAGCGAAAAGTCCGAGGTGCCGCCGCCGATGTCGGCGATCAGCACCAGTTCCTCGCGTCCGATGCGCGATTCGTAGTCGAAGGCGGCGGCGATCGGCTCGTACTGGAAGGAGATGTCCTTGAACCCCACCGAGCGCGCGATATCGGCCAGCGTGTCCTCGGCCAGCCGGTCGGCGGCGGCATCGTCGTCGATGAAGTACACCGGGCGGCCCAGCACCACGCTCGGGAAATCGCGGCCGGCCTGTTGCTCGGCACGGCGCTTGAGTTCGCCGATGAAGTGGCCCAGCAATTGGCGGAACGGCAAGGCGCGGCCGGCGACCTCGGTCTGGCCGTCCATCAGGCTGGTGCCGAGCAGGCTCTTGAGCGAGCGCATCAGGCGGCCATCGTAGCCTTCCAGGTAATCCGCCAGCGCGGCGCGGCCGTAGCGCACGGCGTCCTCGTCGGCGTTGAAGAACACGACCGAGGGCAATGTCGATTTGCCATCCTCGAGCGCAAGCAGGCTCGGGGCGCCGGGACGGACCCAGCCGACAGTGGAATTGGAGGTGCCGAAATCGACCCCGACAGCGTTGGCCATGGATGCCTCTCGATGAAAAGGGGCGAGATGTTACCAGATTCCGGGCTCGGCCACATCCCCGCCGAGGCTGTCGCGCAAGCGCCACGCCGGCTGTCCCATGCGCCGCTCGACCCGGCAGGCGCGGGTTTTAACTGTAAGGCCAGAACTTAATCATATCTACACCGTCTCATCCAATATGAAAACGTTGATATTGGACGCAGACGATTTGAAGCCATGATCATGCGGAGCTTACGCCATGGTTGCGTTGGGTGTGTGCCATGTTGCTAGCGCACCAGATCCGACTCGACCCGAACAACGTGCAGCGCACCTACTTCGCGCGGGCGGCAGGCACGGCCCGCTTTGCCTACAATTGGGCACTGGCAGAATGGGAGCGTCAGTATGCGGCGTCCAAGGCTGATTCAACCTTGAAACCACCGAACGAGGGGGCACTGCGGCGTCAACTCAACGGCATCAAGCGCGAACAGTTTCCCTGGATGCTGGACGTGACGAAGTGTGCACCGCAGATCGCCATCATGCAACTGGGACGCGCCTTTGAGAACTTCCTTGCCCGCCGCGCACGTTACCCGACGTTTCGGCGCAAGGGCATCGATGACCGGTTCGCCATCAGTAACGATCAATTCGAGGTCGACGGCCGGCGCATCCGTATTCCAAAGCTGGGCTGGGTAGGCATGCGCGAAGCCTTGCGTTTTACCGGCCATATCGTCTCGGCCTCCTTCTCGCGCAAGGCCGATCACTGGTACGTCAGCATCGCTGTCGACTGTCCGGATTCCCCTTTGCCACCCGCCGACAACCAAGGCGTGGTCGGGGTGGACCTGGGCGTTACTCACCTTGCCACCTTGTCGACAGGCGAAACCCTGGATCGACCAAAGGCGCTGCGTCGTCTACTGGGCACTGTGCGCAGACTGTCGCGTGCCCTGGCACGCAAGGTGAGGGGTTCACGCAACCGGGCCAAGGCAAAGTTGAGACTGGCGAGGCTGCACGAGCGGATCGCCCATATCCGCCGCAATGGTTTGCACCAGCTCACCACGAATCTGACCCGGCGCTTCCACACGATAGGCATCGAAGACCTCAATGTCAGCGGCATGCTGCGAAATCATCGTCTGGCACGAGCGATCGCCGACATGGGTTTTGGAGAGCTGCGGCGTCAGCTGCAGTACAAGGCCGAGCGTCGTGGCAGCCGGATCGTCGTGGCCGATCGGTGGTACCCCAGCAGCAAGACGTGTTCTGGCTGTGGTCACGTGCTGGCGATGCTTGTATTGCAGCAGCGCCGCTGGACCTGTCCTGGCTGCGGCGTTTTACACGACCGCGACGTCAACGCGGCCATGAATTTGAAGAACATTGCGGCGAGTTCCGCCGTGACTGCCTGTGGAGGGGAAGGCGCTAGCCTTGCGCGCAAGTGCAAGGCGAAACCGGCCCCGGCGAAGCAGGAATCCAACAGCAAAGTTAACTATGATTAGCTTTGTGTAAGTTTAGAAGAGCGGCAATGCTAGAATCGCGGTAGCGATGCGCACGGCATAGCGCATGTCCGATATCGACACTCCCGGCATTCATGTTCCAGACGACGAACAACCTTCCTCTCGATCTCGCGGCCACCCTCGGCCCCCAGCTGTTCGAACTCAGTGCCGATTGCATGAAATTGCTCGACAGCGAGGATCGCGTCGTCGCGATGAACCGCAACGGCAGGGAGGCGATGGAGATCGAGGATTTTGAACGGGTGCGCGGGACACCCTGGCCCGACCTGTGGCCGGCCCAGGCCCAGGGGCCGCTGCGCGAGGCCATCGAGACTGCCCGCCGCGGCGGCACGGGCCGCTTCTGCGCGTCCTGCGACACGCTCCAGGGCAGGACCCGCTGGTGGGACGTCAAGGTGTGCGCCCTGCCCGTCGCCGCCGGCCAGCCCGGCATGCTGGTCGCGGTCTCGCGCGACGTCACCGGCACGCGCGCCGCGCGCGAGGAACGCGAGCGCCTGTTCAAGGAACTGCAGGCCGCCAACCGCCGGATGAGCGAAGTCTTCATGCGCGCGCCGGCCTTCATGTGCGTGCTGAACGGGCCCGAGCACGTGTTCGCATTCGCCAACGAACGCTTCCAGCAGCTGGCGGGCACCCGCGACCTGATTGGCTTGCCTGCCCTGCAGGCGGTGCCCGAACTGGCCACCCAGGGCTTGCCCCTGCTGCTGGACGCCGTCTACGGCAGCGGCGAGCCCTTCACCGCCAGCGACATGCTGCTGCGTCTGCGGCGCGCCGGCGACGGCGTGCTGGAAGAGCGCTACGTCGACCTGGTCCTGGCCGCGCTGCGCGACGCCGACGGCCGGGTCACCGGCCTGCTGGTGCACGGCATCGACCAGACCCACCGCAAGCTGGCCGAGAAGCGCCTGCACGACAGCCGCGAACGCTTCCAGAAGATCGTCAGCCAGGCCGCCACCGGCGTGATCGAAATGGACGTCAACGGCACCATCACCCTGGTCAACGAGCGTTTCTGCGCCATGCTCGGCTACACCCAGGACGAGCTGCCCGGCACCAGCATCCTGGACGTCACGGCGCCCGATTCGGTCGAGATGACGACCAGGACGCTGGGCGGGCTGCTGGCCACCGGCCAGGGCTTCCAGGTCGACACGCACTACCAGCGCAAGGACGGCAGCCTGATGCCGGCCACCAGCAGCGTCAACGCGCTGCGCGGCGCCGACGGCGACCACCAGGGCGTGGTCGCCATCGTGCTCGACACCACCGAGCGCCGTGCGGCCGAGGACAAGCTGCGCCGCCTGGCCGACGACCTGGCCGAAGCCGACCGCCGCAAGACCGAATTCCTGGCCACACTGGCGCACGAGCTGCGCAACCCGCTGGCCCCGATCCGCAGCGGCCTGGGCGTGATGCGCCTGAACCGCGACCTGCCGCCGGCCATGGCCAAGGTGCGCGACATGATGGAACGCCAGGTCAGCCACATGGTGCACCTGATCGACGACCTGCTCGACGTCGCCCGCATCAGCGGCGGCAAGCTGCACCTGCGCAGGGAGCGCGTGGCGCTGAACGGCGTCCTGGCCAGCGCGGTCGAGACCAGCCTGCCGCTGATCGAAGCGTCGCGCCACGAACTGGCCCTGACCCTGCCCGACACGGTCCTGATCGTGGACGCCGACGCCACCCGCATCGCGCAGGTGGTCTCGAACCTGCTCAACAACGCCGCCAAATACACGCCGCCCGGCGGCCGGTTGACGCTGTCGCTGCAGCGCGAGAGCACGGCGCGCGGCGTCGATGCCATCATCACGGTCGCCGACAACGGCATCGGCATCCCGCAAGAAGCGCTGGCGAACGTGTTCGACATGTTCAGCCAGGTCGGCGACGGCGGCGAGCGCGCCCAGGGCGGCCTGGGCATCGGCTTGTCGCTGGTGCGCCAGCTGGTCCGGATGCACGGCGGCAGCGTGGCGGCCGAGAGCGCCGGCGCCGGCGCCGGCAGCCGCTTCACGGTGCGCCTGCCGCTGGTGCCGGACACGATCGAGGCAGCGCAGTGCAAGCCGGACGAGGCGCGGCCGGAAGCGTCGCCACACCTGCGCGTGCTGGTGGTCGACGACAACGTCGACGCGGCCGTGACCCTAGCCATGATCCTCGAACTCGACGGCTACGCCAGCGCGGTCGCGCACAGCGGGCCGCAGGCCCTCGAACTGGCGGCAAGTTTCCGCCCCGCCGTCATCTTCCTCGACATCGGCATGCCCGGGATGGACGGCTTCGAGACCGCGGCCGCGCTGCGCGCGCTGCCGGCGGCGGATGGCGCCTGCCTGGTGGCGCTGACCGGCTGGGGCGCGGAACACGACCGCACCCGTTCGCGCGAGGCCGGTTTCGATCACCACCTTACCAAGCCGGTCGAGCTGGGCACGGTACAGAAGCTGCTCGCCGACATCGCCACCAAACCGGACTGCGGCCGCGGCCGCTAGCCCGGCCTGTCGCACTAGCGTGCGCCGGCAGCGCCGCCCGGCGCGCTAGGATGGAGCCCGGCGCCCGCACCGGGCGCGGCCACCAGGGAGGACAGGCGATGATCCGGGAGTGGACGCTCGCGCGCAACTGCTCGCTGTCGCCCGGCCAGGTCGCGCGCGCCTACGGCCTGCTGTGCTGTGCCTCGAGCGCGGTGGCGATCGGCTTCCTGTTGCACGGCATCTGGATCATCCTCGCCTTCACCCTTTCCGAACTGGCCCTGGTCGGCCTGGCCCTGCTGGTGTATGCGCGCCATGCGCTCGACCAGGAGCAGATCCTGCTGTCCGAATCCTGCCTGCTGGTGGCGGCCACCGAGGCCGGGCAAGTGCGCGAGGCGCGCCTGGACCCGCTGTGGACCCGGGTGCTGGAACCCGGCGCCGGCCGGCGCGCCCTGATCCGGCTCGAATCGCGCGGCGTCGCGGTCGAGATCGGGCGCCACGTCAGCGAGGCCACGCGGCGCCGCATCGCGCGCGAACTGCGCCAGGCGCTGCGCGGTATTTCAGTCATCCCCTGACAAGTCCTTGCGCGCTGCCGCCAACCGTGTAAGCGGCCTCTTACATTCACACGGCTAGGGTACCGATGTTACATTTTCTTCATCTTTTGCATAATGTGGAAATCCCGGTGCCGCACTGCTATTGACGTGCGGCCCTTGCATTTGAATGAGAGAAGAACAATGAGCGAGACGCAACAAGATTACGCCATCGTGGTGCACGGCGGTGTCGGCAGCCCCCGTGACTACGACGATGGCTGCGAGCGCGCAGCCCGGCGCGCGGTGGAAGAACTGGCGATCAGCGCCGACGCGCTGGAAGCCGCGATGGCGGCGGTAACGGAGATGGAAGACGAGGGCCGTTTCAACGCCGGCATCGGTTCGGTGCTGTGCCTGGACGGCGCGACCGTCGAGATGGACGCCTCGATCATGGATACCCGCGGGCGCCTCGGCGCCGTGGCCTGCGTGCAGGGCATCAAGAACCCGGTGCTGCTGGCGCGCGCCGTGGCCGATACCCCGCACTGGTGCCTGGCCGGCGACGGTGCCAACCGCTTCGCCGCCGCCATCGGCCACCCGCTGCACGACGCCATTTCCGAGCACCAGCGCGCCGCGCACAGGAAGCTGCTGAAGGAACTGGCCGGTTCCGTGCCGGCCATGCCGGGCATCGACAACAAGGCCTTTCTGCGCTTCTGGAACTACCACGACCCGATCCACCTGCCGCCGAACGCCGCCTGCGACACCGTCGGCGCCGTGGTGCGCGGCCCGGACGGCCACTTCGGCGTGGCCTGCTCCACCGGCGGCTCGGCGCCGTCCCTGCTGGGCCGCGTCGGCGACACCCCGATCATCGGCGCCGGTTTCTACGCAGGCCCGCACGGCGCGGTGGCCGCCACCGGCATCGGCGAACACATCGTGCGCCACCTGCTGGCCAGCCGCGTCTATGGCTGGATCGAAGACGGCATGCCGCTCGAACAAGCCCTGAAGCGCGGCATCGACCTGTTCGACCCCTCGATTTCGGTCGGCCTGATCGCCGTCACCAAAACCGAAGCCGCTTTCCACGCCAACCGCGACATGCCACGTGCAAGGATCGTCAACGCATGAACACCACGAACACGCAAGAGCAGCAGCACCTGCAGCAGGAACAGCTGGCCAAGAGCCAGGGCCACCTGGTCATCATCGGCGGTCACGAGGACCGCAAGAACGACAAGGAAATCCTGACCCGTTTCGTCGAACTCTCCGGCGGCCCGGATGCCAAGATCGTGGTGATCTCGGCCGCCAGCACGGTCGCCGATGAAATGTGGCAGACCTACGACCGCGCCTTCGGCGACCTGGGCGTCAATAAGCGCGTGCATCTGCACCTGGAAAACCGCCAGGACGCCAACGACGAGGAACACATCAAGGACATCCTGGATGCCACCGGCATCTTCATGACCGGCGGCGACCAGAAGCGCCTGCTGGCCATCATCGGCGGCACCGCGCTCGACGCCGAAATGCACGCCGCCCTGAAGCTGCGCGGCGCCTGCATCGGCGGCACCAGCGCCGGGGCCTCGGCGATGTCCGGCCACATGCTGGCCCAGGGCCGCGCCGAGCTGCATCCCGAGAAGGGTTCGGTGAGCCTAGGCGCCGGCCTCGGCTTCCTGCACAAGGTGGTGATCGACCAGCACTTTTCCGAACGCCAGCGCCTCTCGCGCCTGCTGTCGGTGGTGGCGCAGAACCCGTATTTGCAGGGCATCGGCATCGACGAGGACACGGCCCTGATCGTCGAGCGCGGCGTCGGCATCGAAGTGCTGGGCGAAGGCGCCGTCACCATCGTCGACGGCCGCCACATGAGCACCAACGTCGCCGACATCGCCAACCGCGAAACGCCGGAATTGATCGACGTGCGGCTGCACCTGCTGCCGGCGGGGAGCAAATACAGCCTGCCGCGCCAGGACGAGGGCAACGAAGCCCGCAGCCGCATTCCGCAGCCGCTGATGGAGTTTTTGGAAAATGTAACGAAACGGAATCCGATCTCATGAGAATCATCGAACAACGCTTCCTGCGCGGCCCGAACCTGTATGCCGCCACCCCCTGCCTGCTGGCCGTGATCGACGGCACCGGCACCGAGCTGCTCCCGGGCCTGGGCGCGCGCCTGCTGGCGCTGCTGCCCGACATGCCGCGCGAAGCCTCGGCCCGCCTGTCCGACTGCAACAGCCCGGCCTACGCGCTGGAACCGGTGCTGATGGAGCTGCAGCGCCTGGCCGGTGCGCCGGGCGTGTTCAGCCAGACCCTGGTGGCGCCCGCCACGCCGGACCGTGTGCGCGTGGTCTGCGGCTACACCACCGAGCAGGTCGCGAAAGCCGCGCTGGAAACGGCGCGCGCGCTGTTCGAGGCGCAGGCGCGCCATGAAGCGTTCGACCTGGCCGCCGCCATCGGGGACCTGCAGCGCCTGGCGCAGCGCCATGCGATCGGCACCAGCACCGGCGCCGTGATCGCCGCCGCCCACAAGCGCGGCATCCCGAGCCTGCGCCTGACCCATGAGGCCAACCTGTTCCAGCTGGGCTGGGGCAGCCGCCAGAAACGCCTGCAGGCGACCATCACCGGCGCCACCAGCAACATCGCGGTCGGCATCGCCAGCGACAAGCAGCTGACCAAGACGCTGCTCGACCAGGCCGGCTGCCCGGTGCCGGCGGGCGAAACCGTCACCCGCCTGGAAGACGCCCGGCGCATCGCGCGTAAACTCCGCACTGTCACGATCAAGCCGCTCGACGCCAACCAGGGCAAGGGCGTGACGGTCGCGGTGTCGACGCCTGAGGACGTCGAGCGCGCCTTCGCTTTCGCCCAGCAGTACAGCCGCCACGTGATCGTCGAGGAATTCCTGCGCGGACGCGACTACCGCGTGCTGGTCACCGGCCGCAAGATCGCCGCCGCCTCCTGGCGCCGTCCGCCGCACGTGACCGGCGACGGCGTGTCGACCGTCCGCGCGCTGGTCGAGATGGAAAACCGCAACCCGGCCCGTGGCGACGGCCACACCAACATCCTCACCAAAATCCCGCTGGACGAGCTGGCCATCGACGTGCTGGCCAAGCAGGGCTACACGCTGGACAGCGTGCTGCCCGAGGGCGTCAGCGTCGACCTGCGCGGCAGCGCCAACCTGTCCACCGGCGGCACCGCCGAGGACGTGACCGATTCTCTCCCCGAAGAAACCCGCGACATCTGCATCCGCGCCGCGCGCACTATCGGCCTGGACGTGGCCGGCATCGACATCGTGTGCGAGGACATCAGCCAGCCCCTGCGCGAGCAGCGCGGCGGCATCATCGAAGTGAATGCGGCGCCGGGCATCCGCATGCACCAGTACCCGAGCCGCGGCACCCCGCGCGACGCCGGCGCGGCAATCGTCGAGGCCCTGTTCGGCCAGGACGACGGCCGCATCCCGACCATCGCGGTCACCGGCACCAATGGCAAGACCACGACCACGCTGCTGGTCGCCCACGCCGCCCGGATGGCCGGCATGCGCACCGGCGTGACCACGACCGAAGGCGTGTTCATCGACGGCCACCAGATCACGAAAGGCGACTGCACCGGCTACCGCTCGGCGCGCACCGTCCTGAGCTCGCCCGACGTCGACATCGCCGTGCTGGAAACGGCGCGCGGCGGCATCCTCAAGCGCGGCCTGGCCTGGGATGCCTGCGACGTGGCGGTGGTGCTGAACGTCTCCGGCGACCACCTGGGCCTGGACGGCATCGACACCGTCGAGGACCTGGCCAGGGTGAAGGCCGTGATCGCGCGCCAGGCGCGCCGCGCCGTGGTGCTGAACGCCGAGGACGACCATTGCGTCGCGATGGCGGCGGGGCTGGCGGACGTCGAGATCCTGTACTTCGCGCTGGACGCCGACAACCCGGTCCTGCTGCGCCACCTGGAAAAAGGCGGCCGCGCGGTCTACCTGCAGGACAACAGCATCGTGCTGGCCAACGGCGCGCGCCATGAAGCGCTGCTGAACGTGCGCAGCATGCCGGTGACGATGCGGGGCGCGGCGCGCTACAACATCGCCAACAGCCTGGCCGCGGCCGCCGCGCTGTCGGCCGCCGGCTTCGGCAACCAGGAAATCATCGACGGCCTGCGCACCTTCGTCTCCGACTGGAAGCACAACCCGCTGCGCTCGAACGTGTTCGACGTCGACGGCGTCACCGTCATCGTCGACTACGCCCACAACAGCGCGGCCTACGCGGCGCTGGCCGAAACCGCGCGCGCCCTGACGCCGGGCCGCCTGGTCGGCGTCGTGGCCGCGCCGGGCGACCGCCGCGACGAAGACCTGGTCGACATCGGCGCCACCTGCGCGGCCGGCTTCGACGAGCTGGTCGTGTACGAGACCGAGAACCGCGGCCGCGCCGCCGGCGAGGTGTCGCGCCTGCTGGTGCAGGGTGCGGAGCTCGGCAGGTTCGAGCTGGATCACTTGCAGGTCGAGCTGGATGTGCACCAGGCGATCCGGGCCGGGCTGGCGCGCTGCGAGGCCGGCGATTTGCTGGTGTTCGGCTGCGCGTCGGACATCAGCGAGTTGCGCGAGGCGATCCGGCCGACGTCGCCGGCGGCAGCGCAGCGGATCCAGGCTGCGGCGGTGTAAAGCTTACGAAACAATATTTCATTCGCGAATAGGTTTTGAAATATTGTTTCATACGCCAGACCGTTACATCATATCCGGAGGCGGTGGCTTTCTCTGTTCACAAGTTGCCGCCGCCGTCCAGACAGTATCTTCTTTTCCCCGTATTACATGTTTCCTGATGACGAGGTCACATGCATTGACCAGGGCATCCAGCGGAATTCGCGTTTCGCGGGCGGCGATCGTTTGCGGCGCGGAGATAGCCGATCCTTCGACACGCTTGCCGCCGTATTCGCATACGAGCCAGCGTGGGACTCCGTCCGGGAGGTTGTAGCGTACGTCCGTCCCTTCCCGGACCTGATTGACGTCGCCGTGAAGCGCGTGAGCCGTATCTTGCGGTCCGATGCGCACTTGCGCGTTCGTCAGACGAATCCCCGCATTCTCAGCGGGACATTTGTATGACTGTGTATGCGCATCGGCACAATACAGTGCCAGGGCCACGAACAGAAGTACTCTCATGGCACCGCCACCACATAGTATTCAGAAGCATCATTGGCAGGCTTCGCCTTGTCCGGATGCGCCCTCTTCCACTCAGGCGTGAGTACCGCCACCCCACGCCAGCCGGCTGGCTTGCCCTGGTATTGATCGAACATCGAAAATTCGCAAGGCAGTCCGTTCGTCATCATCGCCCCACGCCAGAACTTGCCGAACAGGCCGACATGCCAGCCGCTCTCGCAGGGAAACCGGGGTTTGCCGTCGACGAGCGAGGCTGGTGCACACTCCACGTGACGTGAGATACCTCGATCCAGTCCTTGTGGCCGGCGTCGGCCGACTCCCCTTTGATTCCTTCGATTTGCAGGTACGCGTCGACTGCCATGATGTCTCCTCTTTGAAAAGGAAGCATCGTGCCAAACGTGGATCAAAGACGAGTTGGGCTTGGTCAACCTAAATGATGACTCAGGGAGCCATCGAGGGCGCCCGTCCCTTTTGCCACAACACGAACAGCCGGTTGTCGGCGCATCCCATCGCATCGATCAGCGCCCTTGAATCGAACCCTGGCAACCGCGCCTGCATCGCCTCCAGTAGCTCGCCCTCCCCCGTCGCGCCGTTCGGAACCACCAGCACCACCTCGCCGGTTTCATCGTGCAGGCGCCAGAACACGTCCGGCAGCCACGGCCCCTCGTCAGTCGTGCGGATCGACACCTCGCCGATGGCATCCCAGGGCAGCGTCGCGCCCGCACCCGCGTGATCGGTCACGCTGATGCGCTCCTCATCAAAGGCGATCTTGGTAGCCGACTCGGGCACCGGGCTCGCCTTCGCCGGCCGGACACGAGAACGATGGCGATGACAGCGGCGATGATCACGTACAGGACATCCATAACGGCCTCCGGGGCAAATTGTCAGGTGTTCATTAATTGGTTGGCCAACCAATTAATGAAAACGATACGCTCGTCTCCGGCTGTTTGCAACTATAATTTGGTCAATCAACCAAACAATTGAAACAGGCATGCCACGCAAACCGAATACGGACGCGCGCCGCGCACAGATCGTCGCCGGACTGCTGGCCGCGATGGCCGAACATGGCTACGAGCGCGCCAGTATCCAGGCCATCGGCCGCCAGGCCGGCCTGGCGCCGGGACTGATCCACTACCACTTCAAGAACAAGGAAGAGATCCTGCTCGAACTGGTGCGCTCGCTGGCTGGGGTCGCGCAGGCGCGCTACGCGGAACTCGCGGCGCAGGCGCAAGCGCCCGAGGCGAGATTGCAGGCGTGGCTGCAGGCTCGCCTCGGTCACGGCCCGGGCGCCGACCCGCAAGCCGTCGCGGCCTGGGTGATGATCGGCGCCGAAGCGGTGCGCCAGCCCCAGGTGCGCGAGGTCTACCAGGCGGCGCTGGGTGAAGAGCTGGCGCTGGCGACAGGATTGCTGCGGGACTGCCTGGCCGCGCGCGCCAAGTCGACCGCGTCTGCCGGCTCGCTCGCGGCATCGCTGCTGGCTTTCATCGAAGGCGCCTTCCAGCTGGCGAGTGCGGCGCGCGGCATCATGCCCGAGGGGTATGCCGCCGGCATGGCCCAGCAGCTGGCGCAGCGTTACCTGGATGGCGAACCCGCGGCGGAGGCATCATGACCGACTGGCACGCGCGCTGGCGCGAGACCTGGATCCAACTGGGGCTGCCCGAACCGGGGGATGCCACACTGGACGATTTGCTGGACCGCTACCGCGAGCCGCAGCGCCACTACCATACGCTGCAGCACCTGGAAGAATGCTTCGCCGGGTACGACCTGCTGCGGGGCGGCATGCAGCGGCCCGGCGAAATCGCGCTGGCGCTGTGGTTCCACGATGCCGTCTACGACCCGCGGCGCGGCGACAACGAGGCGCTGAGCGCGGACCTCGCTGCCGCTACCCTGCGCAAGGCGGGCGCCGGCGATGCGCTGGTCGCGCGCGCGTCCGCCCTGATCATGGCGACCCAGGGCCATACGGCCACCGCCGACGATCCGGATCGCGCGATCCTGCTCGACATCGACCTCGGCATCCTCGGGGCATCGCCGGCGCGCTTTGCCGAGTACGAGCGCCAGATACGTGCCGAATACGCGCATGTGCCGGATGAGGCCTACCGCGCCGGCCGCGCGCGCGTGCTGGACAGTTTCGCCCGGCGTACCTGGATCTACGCGACCGCCCGCTTTCATGCGCTGTACGAGCAGGCCGCGCGGCGCAATCTGAGGTAGTACCTCGCTTCCCCCTGCACGCGCTTTGCCATCGTCGGGTATCAAAAACCGCTACCCGGCGTGGCACAATTTGGTGGACCTCAGAAAAGTTACTGTGTGGCTAGTTCTACATGAACATCTCATGTAGCCTTGGCGGGCTGATCAATTACTTCCGAGCCAAGCCATGCCGAAAGAACACACTGATCCAACCTCCAACACAGCCGCCATCCCGGCCGCGCAACTTCCTCTCGTCGGCGAGATCGTCGGCGACACCACCGCCCTGTTGAATTCCAACGGCGAACTCAGGCCGGGCAAGGGCATGATCACCTCGGTGCTCGCCTTGAGCCTGGGTATCCTGAGCCTGATGGGTGTGCTGGCTTTCCTGTTTCCGCAATATCTCACTACGCCCGAACTGCGCAAGGCCTACAACGTCGACTGGTGCCGCGGCTTGCTGTTCGCCGCGTTGCTGGTGTCGGGCATGCTGTCGCTCTTCAATATCGTGTTCAACCGGCGGCGCAACCTGAACATCGCCGCTTTTGCTTTCGTGCTGGCCGCGATCGCGCTCGGCGGCTCGCGCGTCCCGGTCGGCGATTTTCCCGCCCACACGCCCTACCTCGGGCTCGACTGGCTGATCCTCGACCTACTCGGCTCGACCACCGTGTTCGTCATCCTGGAAAAAATGTTCCCGCTGTATAAGAACCAGGCCATTTTCCGCAAGGAGTGGCAAACCGACCTGGTGCACTTCGGCGTGAATCACCTGCTGGTCGGCCTGATGCTGCTGATCGTAAACTTCTGCGTCCACCGCGCCCAGGTCATTGTCGTCGGCGAAGAAGGCATCCAGCAATGGGTCAGCTCGATTCCCTTCCTGCCCCAGGTCCTGCTGTGCCTGCTGGTCGCCGACCTGGCCGAATACACGGTGCACCGGGCGTACCACGAAGTGCCCTGGCTCTGGCGCGTGCACTCGGTGCATCACAGCGTCAAGACCCTGGACTGGCTGGCCGGCTCGCGCCTGCACATGCTGGAAATCCTGATCACCCGCGTCTGCGTCCTCACGCCGCTGTTCCTGCTCGGTTTCGACAAGAGCGTGGTCGACACCTATATCGTGATCGTCGGCTTCCAGGCCGTGTTCATCCATGCGAACGTGCATATTCCCTGGGGCCCGCTGAAATACCTGATCGTGACGCCCGATTTCCACCACTGGCATCACAGCAGCGAGAAAGTCGCGATCGACAAGAACTACGCGGCCCACTTCGCCTTCCTCGATTACCTGTTCGGCACCGCGGTTAAGACCGAGCAGCAATTCCCGAATACCTATGGCGTGGTCGGCAGCAAGATTCCGGATGGCTTCCTGAAACAGCAGGCCTATCCGTTCAAGAAGCGCCAGAAGAAAGTGGCTGCTCCCGAAACGGCGCCGCTACAGGCAGCGCCCGCGCCGGCAGCGGACGACGTCGCTTCGGATGCGCAGCTGTCGACCTGAGCCTCGACTTCCCATGACAACGCCGTGGCGGCAACGCGCCCACGGCGTCTTTCATTGCGGCCGCACTTGCAAACGGCAGAGGGTTGGCGCACGATGGATTCGGCTGCCTGAGCCAACCACGACAAGGAGACGGACGATGATCAAGGTAAGCGTGATGTATCCGAACGGTCCCGACGCGCAGTTCGACGATGCCTATTACCGGGAACGGCACATGCCCATGGTGAAAAGCCTGATGGGTGAGTATTGCAGGTACTACACCGTCGACAAGGCGCTGGCGGCCGGCGCATCGGATGCGAATGCGCCGTATATCGCGATGGGGCATCTGTATTGCGATTCGGTGGAGGATTTCCAGGCAGGGTTCGGGCCGCATACGAAGGAAATCATGGCGGATATTCCGAATTATACGAACCAGAAGCCGATCATCCAGATCAGCGAGGTGCTGGTCGGGTAAACCGTTGCCCTTCCCCCTGCGGTTGCGTTGACCGTTACACAGATGCGGCAGCGTGCCTGCATGGGGTGCGGGTGGTGGAAGTGGATTGATCTGCAGCCGTTTTGCGGCCCGCCCAAGTCGCCGCAGCACGTGACATAGGACTCACAATCGGATGCCCAAAAATCTTCTAGCGACTGATTCTTCTTAGAGCGCTAACACAAGTCGTCTACGAAGCACTACCTCGCTGGATGGAACTCGACCGTCACATTCGTTTGCCGATAGCAGGTATCGGGAACAACGGCTTTTGGGCTGGTGTGTAGCGGTCCTATACTCTGTGCATGGACTGATGTGTGTTCTGACACGCCACCAGTCGGATCTCGACAACAAAAACCGTCCAAACGGATCGGCATGCACGGAGACCAGATGTTCGCATCACGCACATTATCGACGATAGATTCGTCTAACGTCCTGTCTACGACCTCCGCGGCGGCTACCCAAGAGGGCTGCTTATGACACGGGGATTCATTGTGGCGCGCAGCCTTGCATTGGCAGCTCTAGTTGGCTGCGCCATCATGCCTTGTGTAGCGAATGCGATAACGGACAAGGTGATACGGCGTGAGACGCCTTTGCTCGAACACTGGCGCTTTACGCAAGACGATACGCTGGCGGATGGCGCTGCGCTCGCATCAAGCGGTGCCGACTGGCAAACCGTCAGCTTGCCGCACACCTGGAACATGACGGATGCCGCCAGCACCGCGCAGACCAGCCCGGACAGCAAGCCGTACAAGCGTGGGCGCGGGTGGTACCGTCTCGATTTCGAACATGGCGCGCTACCCGCCAACGCCTGGTTGCAGTTCGATGGCGCCAGCATCGTCGAAGACGTCTGGCTGAACGGTAAATACCTCGGCCGGCATCGCGGCGCATTCACGAGCTTTCGCTTCGATGTCACGGACAAGCTCGCGGCCGGCAAGAACATTCTACTGGTCAAGGTCGACAACAGCGCCGCCGTGCACGGCAATGATCTGACCGCCATCGCGCCGCTGGGCGGCGATTTCAACATGTCAGGCGGCCTGTATCGCGGCGTGTCTCTGATCGAGACGCCGGCGCGTACCCACCTTGCGCTGGGCGATTACGGCAGCAGCGGCGTCTACGCCGATACCGTCGCCATCGACCAGGGCCGGGCCAGCGTGCGCGTACGCGCGCTGGTCGAGAATGAACAGGCGAAAGACGCCGGCCTGACGCTGCGCGCACACTTGATCGATACCACGGGAAAAACGGTAGCGTCCAGCGTAAAGAGACTGCACGTCGGCGCCAGCGCACGCACACAGGGCGAACTCGCCCTATCCATCGCCCGTCCGCATCTGTGGCAAGGCGTGACCGATCCATACCTGTACCGCCTGCAGGTCGAACTCGCCGACGGCCGCGGCCGCGTGATCGACCATGTCGAGCAGCCATTCGGTATCCGTCAATTCCGCTTCGATACCCAGGCAGGACTGTTCCTGAACGGCCAGCACGTACGCCTGCGTGGCGTGAACCTGCACCAGGACTGGCAGGACAAGGCCTGGGCCATCGGACCGCGCGAGATCGACGCCTCGCTGGCAATGGTGCGTGAGATGGGCGCCAACGCGGTGCGCCTGGCCCACTATCCGCATGCCGCCTACACCTACCAGCAGGCCGACCGGCTTGGGCTGGTGGTCTGGGCCGAACTGCCCTTCGTCGAGCGTAGCCTGACGCCGGCCGACTGCAATGCTGGCGCGGCGATCCCGACGGCCTTCCTCGACAACCTGGACGACCAGTTGCGCGAGATGATCCGGCAGCACTACAACGCCCCCGGCATTGCCATGTGGTCGGTCGCTAACGAGGTGGCGATGGGCGGTACCTGCAACGGCGTGGACACTGTCACGCCAGTCGTGCGGAGACTGCATGCGCTGGCGAAGCGGGAAGATCCCACGCGTCCGACCACGCTCGCCGATTTCAATGAGGACTACCCGATCGTCGGACCAATGTTCCAGGTACTGCCGACCGGCGGCATCACCGACATCTGGGCGCTTAACCGCTACCACCTGTGGTACTACCCGGGCGGCGGCGAAGCCTTCGGCACGGCCCTCGACCGCTTTCATGCCAAGTATCCGACGCACCCGCTCGGCGTGTCCGAATATGGGGCCGGCGCGGCACTGTACCACCAGACCGACAACCCGCTCGGCGGCCTGGTCGGCAGCATGGACATGCATGGCCGCAGCCGCGTCGTGTATCAGCCCGAAGGCTATGCGAACTACGTGCACGAACAGATCTATGCGGCGCTGGCCCGGCGCGATTACCTGTGGGGCACCTTCATCTGGTCGATGTTCGATTTCGGTTCCGGTACCCGCCACGAAGGTGACATCGGCGGCACAAACACCAAAGGCCTGGTCACTTTCGACCGTGCGACACGCAAGGATCCGTTCTACTTCTACAAGGCCAACTGGAGCGAGGCGCCTATCACCTGGATCACCGGCCGGCGCTACGTCGATCGCGCCTATGGGGTGACGGACGTGCGCGTGTATTCGAATGCCGACACGGTGACGCTGTCGCTGAACGGCCGCGAGATCGGCGTGCGTAACGCCGCCGAGTGCCCGCTGCGTACCTGCGTATTCGAACATGTGACCCTGGAAGAAGGCAGCAACCGGCTGGAAGCGCACGGCATGCGTGGAACCGCAGCGGTGCGCGACGCGGTGGAATGGAAGCTTGCGCCCGACAACGCGCGCAATGTCTACCTGGCCGCCGGGCAGATCGCAACCGGCCTGGTCTCGGCTGACGGCCACCGCTACGGTTCCGACAACTTCTTCGTCGGCGGCCAGGGCACGCTGCTGGAACTGGACTCGCCCTACGGTACCCGCTTCGGCACCCGCGTCCGCAACGTGGCCGACGCGCGTGACGCCGCATTGTGGGCGGCCGTGCGTCATGGCAGCTTCGGCTACCGCATCCCGCTCGAGAATGGAAGGTACCGCGTGCGCCTGGGCTTCCTGGACCCCCTCAAGGATGCGCAACCGGGCACTCGCCGCTTCAGCGTGACCGCCAATGGCGCCACGGTGGTTCCCGGCCTGGACATCGTGGCCGTCGCGGGCGCACCAGCCACGGCCATCACGCGCAGTTTCGACGTCGAGGTTCGTGATGGCAGCTTGCGGCTGGACTTCAAGCCGGAGCTTGGTGAGGCAGTGTTGTCGAACCTCGTTGTCGAACGACGGTAGCGCTGCTGCTGACCGCCTACTAACGCCCGCGCTCTGCTGGCCGCGCTCATGGCCAGGTTAGCGGGCGTATAGAACGGCTGCCGACTTGGCTGACGAGCGCCTTGGGATAGAGCACGCTGCGAAGGTAGACCCCATGCTGGCGGCCCGAAGGCGGTATCGTGAATTCACTACCGCGCTCACCACGATACCGAATTCCGTACCTCAGCATGGGTTCCCGCTTTCGCGGGAACGACGGTGCCAGCGCCTGTGCCTACCCCACCTGCGCCGTAATCCGCTCAGCACTCTCCGGATCCATCTCCCGGATCGCATCCACGAACACCTGCAGCGACGTCCCGCAGGCAAACACCAGCACATCCCCGCGCTCGCACAACGACATCCCGAGCCTGATCGCCTCGCCCACGTCCAGCTCGCGGTGCAGCGTATCGGACTTGCCGACCACCTCTTCCGCCCCCTGCAGGATCAGGTCGACGGCGCCGCCCACCGCGCGCCCTCGGCTGGACGACTCGTACACCACCAGCTCATCAAAGCCGGCGCCACACACGCGGCCGGTCTCGACCAGGTCGGCGTCGCGGCGGTCGCCCGGCGCGGTGACGATGCCGACCAGCTGGCCCGGCAGCAGCGCGCGCGCCATCTCGGACAGGGCCTTGTAGGCCGCCGGGTTGTGGGCATAGTCGACGATCACGGTCACCCCGTTCACGTCGAATACGTTGGTGCGCAGCGGGTTGTTCTTGCCGTCGCTCACAAAAGTGGACAGCCCGGTCGCGATCTGCAAGTTGGTGAAGCCGGCCGCCATCAGGCCCGCCGCCGCGGCCAGGCCGTTGGCGATGTTGTAGCGCGCGCGGCCGCCAAAGGCGATCGGCATGCTTTCCACGCGCAGCAGTTCCTGGTGGTAGGTGGCGTCGGCGACGACGATGGCGTTGTCCTGGAAGTAGGTCGCGCGGCCGCCCTCTTCCAGGTGGCGCAGCAGCATTGGATTGTCGGCTTCCATCGAGAAGTAGACGATTTCCACGTCCGGACGCACGCGGCGCGCCATCGCCACGCACAGCGGGTCTTCGGCGTTCAGCACCACGGCGCGCGAGGCCGACATCGGCACCACGGCCTTGACCTGGGCCAGGTCTTCCACGGTGTCGATGCCGTCCAGGCCCAGGTGGTCGCCCGAGACGTTCAGTACCATGCCGATGTCGCAGCGATCGAAGGCCAGGCCGCGCTTCAGGATGCCGCCGCGCGCCGTTTCCAGCACGGCGAATTCGACGTCGGGCGAAGCCAGCACGGTGCGCGCCGACCAGTAGCCGGTGCAGTCGCCCTTGGTAATCTGCTTGCCGTCGATGTAGACGCCGTGGGTGGTCGTGACGCCGGTCACGCGGCCGGCCAGGCGCACCGTGTGCGCCATCAGGAGCGTGGTCGTGGTCTTGCCGTTGGTACCGGTGCAGGCGATGACCGGGATGCGCCCGTCCGAATGGCCCATCAGGCCTTCGATGATGGCTTCGCCGGCGTCGCGCGGCTGGCCGCTGCTCGGGTACTGGTGCATGCGGATGCCGGGGGCGGCGTTCACTTCGATCACGGCCCCGCCCTGTTCCAGCAGCGGCTCGGCGATGTCCTTGCAGACGATGTCGATGCCGGCCACGTCCAGGCCGATCTTGGCCGCGGCGCGCACGCACAGGCGGCGCGTCGACTCCGGCAGCAAATCGGTCACGTCTTCGGCGGTGCCGCCGGTGGAGAGGTTGGCGTTGCCGCGCAGATAGACGATCGTGCCTGCGGGCGGCACGGCGTCCGGCTCGAAGCCCTGCTTGCGCAGCAGTTCCTCGGCGTGGGCGTCGAGCGCGATCTGGGTCAGGATGTTGGTGTGGCCTTCGCCGCGCGCCGGGTTGCGGTTTTCGATCTCGACCAGTTCGCGCACGCTCTTTTCGCCGTCGCCCGTGACGTGGGCCGGACGGCGCATCGAGGCCGCGGCCACCTTGCCGCCGGCGACCAGCACGCGGTAGTCGAAGCCTTCGATGTGGCGCTCGACGATGATGCGGCGGCCGTGCTTGCGCGCGAACGCGTAGGCCTGCTCGATCTCTTCATCCGTACGGCAATTGACGGTCACGCCCTTGCCCTGGTTCGCATCCAGCGGCTTGACCGTCACCGGCACGCCGATGCGGCGCGCCACGCGCTGCGCGTCCTCGATCGAGGTGACGGTCTCGCCCTGCGGCACCGGCACGCCGGCTTCCTGCAGCAGCTGCTTGGTCAGCTGCTTGTCGCTGGCGATACGCACCGCGATGTTGCTGGTCTCGCCCGTGATGGTGGCCTGGATGCGCTTCTGCTTCACGCCCCAGCCGAGCTGGAACAGGTTGGCGTCTTCGGTCACGCGCTGGAACGGGATGTTGCGTTCCTGGGCCGCGGCCAGCACGGCGGCGGTCGAGGTGCCGATCGCGTAGTGGCGCGCGAGATCGCGCAGTTCTTCCATGCGCGGTTCGAGCTCGAAGGGCTTGCCGTGCGCCAGCGCGTCGACGATGTCGACCGCCAGCTGGAAGGCCGGCTGCGCCACCTTTTCCAGCTGGTAGGCGCAGACGACGCGGTACTGCCCCGGCACGCCGGTGACTGGACGGGTGCGGCCGAAGGCGGCCCCGGCACCCGCCAGGCATTGCAGCCCGAGCGTGACGTGTTCGACCACGCGCGCGAGGTAGGTGCCTTCGCGCAGGCGCTGGGCAAAGCCGCCCGGCTGGCCGGTGGGGACCAGGTAGTCGGCCAGCAGCGGCAGCAGGTCCAGCAGCGCTTCGTTGAAATGGGGCAGCTCGCGCGTCGAGACGCCATACAGGTCTTCGAGGTCGAGCACGGACAGCAGGCAGGGGGATTCGGCGTGGATGTTGGGGCCACGCAGGAAGCGTTGTTCGAGAATGCGCACAGCAGATCCTTGTTTGGACGCGCACCGGGCGGCCTCGCCCCCGGTGCGGTTTTGAACTTTATTTACCTACAACTATTATTGGTTTGCGTGCCTGCTCAGGCGTCCAGCAATTGCGAGTACATGCGCGTGGCCATCAGGCCGATCGCGGTGTGGTGCACCGCGGGCGACATCAGCTTGCCCAGCATCGCCATCGCTTCCGGCTTGCCCGCCGCCGACGCCACTTTTTCCTCGAGCTGGCGCAGTTCGCTGTCGCCGGCGGCGGCGCTGCCGCTCGAACGTCGGCGGATCAGGCCGCGCTCCGGGTAGCCGCTGCGTTCGGCATGCTGGTTCAGGGTGTCGAGGGTGCGCTGGCGCGCGCGGTGGGTCAGCACGCGGCCGGTGCGCACGCTGTTGCCGTCTTCGCGCGAGGACTGGATCCAGTCGCGCAGCACCTGCTGCTCGTAGCTGGAGAAGACGCCGAACATCTCGGCGCGCTCGCCCTGGATCAGGCGCCAGAAGCGGCTGTTCTCGACCGCTTCGCCGCGCTTGATCCAACCGGCCGTTTCCAGCGCGGCCAGGAATTCGCCCATGCGCGCCGGCTCGGCCAGCCAGTCGTTGATCGAACGGCCGGCAACCCGGCAATAATCCGAATGCATGTTCTTGCCGACGATGGCCTTGGACGTGAAGATCTCGATCAGCTCGGCCTCCAGGTCGAAGCCGGCGATGACCGACGTGGTGCTCGCGCCCAGTTCGTTCAGGCGGTAGCCGTCCAGCACGCGCTGGTAAAAGGCGGCCGGGTCGCACGATTGCGCCATCAGGTTGCGCAGCGCCTGCACGGCCTTATGCGCGTGGCCGCTGCCGGCGTTGTCGACCGTGACGTGCAGCGTGAAGTAATAGGGGTCGATGCCCAGCTCGTTCAGCTCGTACGAGGTGATCAGCAGGTGCAGCGGCAATTGTTCATAGCCGAGGTTGTAGCCGATGATCTCGGGCAGGAAGTCCTGGGCGTTGTGCGCCAGCGCCAGCTGGATCGCGCCCTGGATGAAATGGTCTTCTGGCAGGCCTTCCCAGTGCTCGCAGCCGTGGGCGGCCAGCAGGCGGCGGTACAGGGTGACGTGGTTCTTGTCGGGTACGCCGTCGCCCAGTTCTTCGAGGTAGGTCTTGATGAGCGGGTGGAAATCCGGGTTTTCCCAGCGCGGCAGCACGCCGTACAGCCAGGCCCCGTCGACCAGCTTGGTCGGTGCCACGCCCTTCAGGAAGGCCAGCGCGTGCGACTTGCTGGTGAAATAGCGGCGCGGCGCACCATTCTTGCGCGCGGCCAGGTATTCGCGGTAGGCCAGGCCGACGGTCTCGGCGCGGCCCTGGATCCAGCCCGACAGCTCCGCGATCGTGTCCGGCAGCTCGGCCGGTTCGATGCGCGCCAGTTCGATCTGGGCTTGCAGGTAGTCGTGCGCGACGGTCCCGGTCTCCTCGGGGTTGTCGAGCAGCGAAAAATACAGGGCCTTCGAGCTGGGCAGCACGCCGTCGCGGGCCGCCGGGGCGGCTGCGAGCTCGGGCGTATCAACGACAAAGCTTTGAGTCATAATCAATCTTCTAGTAAATGTTCTAACATGATTATGAGGACCCGGGCGCTCTGGCGTAATCGGTACGCATCGCTCCTGAATGTCGGACAGAACTTACAAAAATTTCATGTTTTTATGCAAGAGGTATGGCAATCGCCGCCCTAAAAAAAGCCGGGCAATGCCCGGCTTTTTTTAATTGCAACAAATTGCAGCGTCAGATGTTTTGCCCGACACCATTCAGCGCGGAACGCGAGCGCGCGTAGCCAAAGTAGACCAGCAGGCCCAGCACCAGCCAGATGGCGAAGGCGATCCAGGTGATGGCGCTCAGGAAAGACATCAGCGCCAGGCAGAAGACCACGGCGATCGCCGGCACCACCGGCACGCCCGGGCAGCGGAAGGCGCGCTTCAGGTCCGGACGCTTCTTGCGCAGCACCACGACGGCGACCGACACCAGGCAGAACGCGGCCAGGGTGCCGATGTTGACCAGTTCGGCCAGCACGTTCAGCGGCACGAAGGCGGCGATCACGCCGAACACGATACCGACCAGCCAGGTGGCGAAGTAAGGCGTGCCGTACTTCGGGTGCACGGTCGACAGCTTGGCCGGCAGCAGGCCGTCGCGCGACATGGCGAACAGGATGCGGGTCTGGCCGTAGGCCATCACCAGCATCACGGTGGTCATGCCCAGGATGGCGCCCAGGTCGGTCAGCTTCGAGAGCCAGTTGACGCCGGCGTACTGCAGGGCCAGCGAGACCGGATGGTCGACGCCCTGGAACTGCTTGAACGGCACGATGCCGGTCATGATGGCGGAGACGATCACGTACAGCAGCGTGCAGATCGCCAGCGAACCGATGATACCGATCGGCAGGTCGCGCTTCGGGTTCTTGACTTCCTCGGCGGCCGAGGTCACGGCGTCGAAGCCGATGAAGGCGAAGAACACCAGCGCGGCGGCGCTCATGATGCCGGAGGCGCCGAAGGGCGCGTACGGATGCCAGTTGTCGGTGTTGATGTGGCCGAAGCCGAAGACGATGAACAGCAGCACCACGGAAATCTTGATGACGACCATGACGTTGTTGACGCGCGCCGATTCGCGCACGCCCAGCGACAGCATCCAGGTCAGGAGCAACATGATGCACAGGGCCGGCAGGTTCATGACCGTTTCCACGCCCGGGCGCGCACCCGGCGCGGCGCTCAGGGCCGCGGGCAGGTGGATGTCCCAGCCGTGCAGCAAGGACTGGAAATAACCGGACCAGCCGACCGCCACGGTCGAGGTCGCCAAGCCATACTCGAGCAGTAGGTCCCAGCCG
>Ga0265797_10001515_pt1 | contig 40717 bp, 22 predicted proteins | sample P2T30metagenome_FD_192433 | JGI IMG/M metagenome (GOLD analysis project Ga0265797, IMG submission 192433) | Plant litter microbial communities from East Loma Ridge, Irvine, California - P2 T30 | ecosystem: Environmental > Terrestrial > Plant litter > Unclassified | place: USA: California...
TCTCCCGTTCTCCCCCTCCACTCCACATTCGGGGATCCTTCTCGGCTCCTCCGTAGGAATTGGAAAGAACTTGTTCTCACTCTTGCGTCGACTTGGTATTTGGCTTTGTCCGACAGCCAGTCACTGCCAGTTGAGCTCTTCAGTCGCTCAAGCTGAGAGTCCTGACCGGTGGAATCCATCTCATCCTGCGAGCCTGTGTATTGATTTTCCTACCAGAGCTGGTCGGCGAATAGACATGCGGCGTCGCCAGAGGGACATAAGTGTGCTTAGCCAAGCGCTCTTCAACCTTGCTGCGCATGGAGTATCTTTTCTCGTCTGGCGGACTGTAGCGAAAATATACAGGGATGGCACTGCCACGCCCCTTATGCCGCTTCACGAGACATATATCAAGGCTCCAGCAGACAGCAGTCCAGGTCAGCCGCACATTGCTCGTATCTTTGGGCCCTTGCGACTTGCCCATGTGACTCCTGGACCTATTCAGCAACAGTCAACTGGTGCGAGCTAGTCAAGAGAAGACACTGCATATGATTTGCTCTAAGTTACCACAATCTTCTAATTTGAGTCCATGGCACATGTTCACCTCCATGTGTTCACGCATCGGTCGTCCAGTCTACATATAGACCAACTTTCGTAGAGAGAACTCTCCATCACTCTCTCAGTTCCATTGCCACCGGCTCTTCGGATTTCCGAGTCTTTTCTCGGAACGTCCACCTCGCAGCATCCCAATTCCCACAGAACGCTGGACCGGGATGGGATGCGGTAAGACACACGCAAGCCAAAGCGATCATAGCTCCATCGAGGACGAGGAAATCGACTTCGTCATTCCAGAGATCTCCCTGAAAACCTGGGTTTGCCAGTCAGCTTGGGAGAAACGGAGGCGCGCGGCCAAGGGCAACTCACCTTCCCACAGCTCCGCCACTCGGAAGATCGATCGAATGAGCACAGCAACGGTGGCAAGAAGCAGACTGGCTAAGAACACCTTGAACAACCTTCCTTCACGTGTCTGCTTCCTGGTCGTGTCGGTATCGAGCTTTCCCTTCCGGCAGCGCAACGCAAAATCGGCCACGACTAGCAGGAAAGCCGTGAGGCTGATTGCTTGCAGGAGTAGGCCCGCGATCATGACATCCAATCCCTTTCGTTGCTGCGGCAATGTGTCTGCCGTGTCCGCAAGTGCACCACCCACGGCTTGCAGGACGAGTGATAGGGTGTCAGAGGTCATGAACGTAATAGCTACCGTGCGAGGACGGAAGCGAGACTCAGAGGCTCCGTACATGACGATGATGCGTGCGAGGCACAAATATATTGCGGCTGAGATGAAGACCGGAGCGATGGTCAGAGTGATCAAGTAACTTGCGCGTTCATGTCAACAGGGCTGATGACGGAATGATTGGTAATTTCGCGGAGTTCTCACATTAGGAAGGGCGTGTGGTTGAATGGGCTATCGTGTAGCCAAACTCTCGACGCATAGCCAATGACCTCGAGGACCAGCCCAAGGACGTTCCCAATGGCAAAGCCGGTTGTGCGGTAGAATACGCCGAGTGCGAATTGCGGCACGAGAAGCGCGCCGAAGAAGATGGCGAAGAAAAGATTGCCACCGTACGATGGCAGATATTGGAAATTGGACTGGGCCAGGCAGCACGTTTCGAGTGTGCACAACTCCGGTGGTGTCTGAAAATTGCATCCAACAAACGGGTCCCGAGCCATTGTGTCTGGACGAGATGAGTGACAGTGGTAAAGTTTGAGCTAGTACGGCGTGTCTCACTCGTTTGATGGCCGCGCGACTTTTAAGTATAGCATGGAACGTTTGTACGGCAAGATGTCGAGATGCAGCCAAGGGTAGGAGGTAAGAGAACACTGGGGAGCACTGTGACGAAGCTTCAGTCTAAGCGTGTCGCGGCCGAATCACATTCCCCGATACGCATGCCAACACTGGAGCCCTGGACCATATGGACCAAGATAGAGCTTGGCGGTCATCGAGTGAAAGTTGTGTAGTAGTAGTGCCACCGCAGTGGCACCACTGTAGGTTGGTAGGAAGCCACCGGTGGACGCGACACTTTGTTCAAGTGGGTTGGAGCGAAGGATCCAGCTCTGCACATGGAATCACACCGGTCTACTCCAGCACAACGCAGCGCTGATCATGGCTGAGCGAACTCGGCTGGGTCGATCGGCGGTCTGAAAAAGCCTAGGTGTAGCGACCAGATAACGTGGGTCGTGGGTAGAGTGGCTGCTAAAGGCTGAAGGCGTCCCAACACAGGGGTTCCATCCGTAGGCGCAGGGCTACTGCGTGTACCTACTACGTATAACATTAGCCTAATGACGCACATTCGGGCGCCTTGGAACAGGCCAGAGTTGGAGATTGGTTGATCAATCGAGACGACGCTGCTGCTACTGCTGCTGCTTGTTGCGAGCCTGGGAGTCAGAGTCAGCCCTACTGTAGGTAGGCATATACAGTCTTTCATAGTTCCGTGTGTCGTTTATTTTAGCCTCAGCCAAGATATTGTCTTAGGAACACGGCCGGCCTCCCGGCCTCCCGGCCGCCCCGCTCGCTCGGCTATTGGCTCTGCACTTACACGTGTACAGTTAGATAGTACTCAGTGATCGCAGTGCATATTTCCAAGGTCGAGCAAGGCGAGGGAACAAGACGAAGGATGAGACCCTCCAGGCAGGCCCTGGACCACCAACACGCCCGGCATCATGCTTCGATCAGTGTCGCCGTAGCGGCTCGATTCACCAAGCCACCAACATGCAGGACATCACCGAGCAGCTGAATGGCATACACTGCCTGCTATTTATCTATGTCGCTCTGCCATGAGTGCGTCGGTCTCAAGACGATTCCAATCAAGCGCTATCATGTCATCAAGGTCGACCGCGTCGGTTCCCGAGCAAAATTTACCAGCACAGCGGCCCTCCACGCACCAGCCGCAGCAGTATGCCACCGAAGACATGGTTCTGCTGCAACAGCTACTCTCGATGATACAAAACATCCGCGGCCGGGGTTCGAGCTACGGCGTCAACGCAGGAACGCCGCAGCTCGACCCGGCTCTTTTTGCCGACTCGATGCTAGCCTACGGAGCTCACCCGCCCTTCGACTTTGAAGGGACCCTCGGTGGCGGTGACGAAGGTGATGGCGATGAAGACGACGACGAGGACGACGAAGATGAAGAAGACGATGCCAGAGAAGAAAAGGACCCTTCGTTCGAACTCAAGGACGTACAGAGAAAGAGCCTTGGCTCCACTCCCGCACGTGGGACTGACACCCAGACCAACCAAGCGCGACCGCACGCTGCAACGGAGAAGAAGTACCGGGTGGTGGTCAATGCCAAAGTCCAGCAACTGAATGCATTGATACCGCCGTCGGGTCTTTTCCTCCCCAAGGCATCCAACGCGTACCAAACCACCTCATATCAAAAGCCAGAACAAACCGCCCCAAAGCCCGTTGTCCTAGACAAGGCCATTCAGTACGTCGAGCACCTTGTCCAAGTATCTGAGAGATACGACAGCGAAATGAACGATCTGGTTTCTCAGGTACAGGGCTGGTTAACTCATGCCAGTGGCGAGGCTCAAGGTGCGCCAAGCCACACGCCCCGTGATCAATGAGACTATCGACAACGGCAGAGATGGCAGCTCGAGCCTCGGACTCAGCACTACACATGTCTTTGTGATGCTTACGTAGAGGAGTAGGCTTCTGCCGGCAGCTGGCTAATGGATCGGTGCTGGTTTCGCATGGGGAGATCGATCATCGACTAGAGCCTAGAGCAGTAAAAGAACTTTTCTAGAATCTAGGACGGGCGTACAAGCCAAATGTCCGTATCTTCCAGCAAGAACAAAAATTAAATGGGAAGTTGCCAATTAGCACACCTTTGCCTCAAGGCCGTCTGCAAGGCGGTCTTCACAAGTTTTCGCCGTGTCACATCCATAGACAGTCTCTGTATGTCGAGCACGCTGTGACATGCCGTATCAGCCCCCAAGCCTCCGCGAACATATAGATGTACAGCAGCTGATCAGACACTTGGACTTTATGATGATACGATGACCATGCGAGACGATTTCCGAACACATTCGCATGTGAGGCGGTCCTCTTGTCTGTCACAGGGTTAGGGTTGGTGTTGACACGAAAAAGTTCCGTCTCTGGTTGAGCTGCACCTGTCCCTCGTATGACTGTACTGTAGATGTTCAAAATGGCAAAGTCCACGCAGAGAGGCGAAGTAAGATTCCCACGGAATAGCTACAGAAGCCAGAACGACGTCACGTTTCACGACACCAAGTTCCTGGCTTTTGTCGGCGGTCAATTTTAACTTGCAACATCAATTCGCTAATGTGTGAGCACCGCGGAAATCTTCAACTCGGCGAGACCGGATCGCATGTCTTGAGACTTGCCAGTTTGACTGACATTGATTGATTTAATATACGTGTTATCGCTGTCATGCAAGGCGAAGCATTTTCCGCGACTCCCAAATAGCTTTCCGGCCAGTGGGTCATCATGCCGCACTATATCTTTGGGCTGGCTTCCACTTGATGAATGGGCCTGTCCGGGCACCAGTAACGTGCTCGTACAGAGCATATTCCTTCTCCATCCTGTCGGATGGTAGCGGGTTCGCCATGGTACGCTGGACATCCTCCTCGAGGTCAAACCGCCACAGCAGATGTGCCGCCCCCAAAGTCAATTCATGCATGGCAAGCGACTTGCCAACACAGCTGCGGGGACCTCTGGAGAACGGCATGAACGCCTGTCTCGACGCTGACCCGTCCAGCCACCTGTCGGGGTCGAAAGTGTACCTGTCTTTGAAGTATGCTTCGTGATGTTGGAGAGCGTAGATCGAAACCCCAACCTCGCAGCCGGGTGGTATGTACAAGTCGTCAACACGCAGCCCGGCCGACTCCACTTCGCGCCAGAGAGCAGAGCCAAACGAAGGCGATAGGCGCAGCGCTTCATCAATGCTAGCTCGGAGGAGCCGACATTGGCTGAGCTGGGGGCCCGGTTTGATGTCCCCGGGAATATTGAACGCCGAGCGTACCTCTGCGCTAACTCTGGCCCGCCATTCTGCATACTTCGACATGTAGAAGAGGAATGCTGCAAATGCGGTTGCGGTCGTATCGGAGCCTATGCTTCAGTCAGCCATGAATCGACCTGGGTTTGACTTGTTGTCGAAGTACGTCTTACCTGCGACAACCAAGGTTGCGCACTCCGAAACCAACTCTCGATCCGTGAACCTCGCACCGCTCTCTTTGTCGTCAACTGTACTCAACAGGCTGATCATGTCGCGCCTTCGTGGCAGGGCGCCGTCTTTGCCCATGCGCATTCTCAGCAGGCTACCAACGAACTTGACGAATCTGTCTCGCCCTTCGATCGCCTTTGGGAACAACAGCTTGTCTAGCCGCATGTTTCGTAGGCCGTTCATCTGCATCAAAGTGCCTATGCGCACGTTTGAGTCCTCAATAGCCTGCGGCACGAAGCGATGTTGGTCTGACGTGGTGAGGTCGAAGTCGTGGCCAAATATCACGGTCGACATGATGTCGAAAGCTAAGTAATTGCCTAAAAAGAGCAAAGCTGTGAGCGAAAGCGTGGTGTGAGAGGCTCTCTCGAGCGGATACTCGCGAGAAGCAGGACGTACATTGTTTAGACATGTCTATTCCTCGAGTCCATCCGTTGTCTGACATCATGCTCGTGATATGGCCGCATAATCGGTCGACGCGAGCCTGGATCAGATCCTCGAACATAGACATGGAGGCCTCTGAGAACCCTTGGCTCAATATGCGCCGTCGTCTCGCGTGCTCGAGTTTATCCGTCATAGTAAGAGTGTTGGCGCCTTTGTGGACCATTGGTCCGTAGAATGCCGGACTTTTGCGTACGGCCTTGGAAGTCGAGTAGATAGCTACACATAACGCACTGGCAGTCAGCATGACCCGTGTCGAGCTCCTCGGGTCCCCGTGTGCACGAAGAAGAGGCTGACGCACCTGTGACAGCCGAAGGCGTATTGATCAAGATTCGATTCGTGGCATATCGGACGACATCGCCTGCGCGAAGTATTAGTGGACAAAACTGCGAAGCCAGCAGAAGATGTGGGTTCGCACCGTATTTATCGTGGCATCGGAGCATGTCGACGTGGATATCTCCACGGTACGCATGGTAGCCGGCATGCCAGTCACTACATTTGGCTAGGAGAGGCCCTGGATACTTCGCCAGTGGGTGGAAGAAGATCCGGTACACAATGATAGAGACGAGCTTGAAGCAGAACTTATTAGCCTTCGAATCAAGCTGTGAGGCTCCCATTGGCGCATGTTACTCACCCATATCAAGTAGATGACGAGCCCCAGAAGCGCCACTACGTAGAGAGGCCTGCTTGATGGCCCAATAGCCGCAAGAGAGGCGTTGTACATCGAAGGTAGTCAGATCCGTAACCTGTGATGGCCAGCTGCGCTCACAGTAAAAGTCTGAGATATGTTGATACAAAGCAATTGAAGAGTCCCAGCTGATGAGGACACTGAGACCCGACGGTAGTAAAACCTACTTGTGGATACGCCACACCACGCCGTGGACTGCATGTCTTTCAGTGGCACCACTTTGCAGCGAAGAGACCAAATGCCATGACAGACGCCGGCCACTACTGTCTTGGCGCTGCTTTGCGGACAAGACCAACATCTCGTCAACTATCCTACGACTAGATATGACGCAAACAAAACGACTCGTGAGGCAGCGCAACACCCAAAGAGGTAAAAAGGAAAGACACACGGAGTCTTGCTCCTCTTCACATTGCTACTTTATCGGTATCGGTAACATCTGTCGGATCTCCGTAGCGCTGAGAGGATGGTTGTTGCATGCAAAACCAACTTTGACAATGGTTAGGCTGCTGCTATGTAACATGAGCGTCGCGAATTAGACTATACATGGATACCCAAGGGTATTCACTCACGTTTTGGACAGGATGGACTCGCCTGCCTTCCGCGTGGACCAAGAGTGCTGTCATACACGGAGACAGGAGTCTCCGGCAGTTCCCTGGGAGGTGGTGTCGATGGCGTGGTATCATGTCTGGCATTGTCAAGCGCTTTAAGCTTTCTGTCGATGCTCACGATAAGAGCCAGCCAGTCAGGGTGTCGGGAGGTGCACATTGTCGCTAATTAGCAAGTGGATGCGGTGTTCCTGGTCTGCTCGTCCGGCCCGCGGTATAAAAGTAGAATGGCAAACGAAGGTCGACAGCAAGTGGTGCCATGGAGATAACAGACATGGGAAAGTATGGTGCCACCTTGTGGCTTCCTAGTGTTGCCAGAGGTCTCTGAGCGGTAGTAGGTCATGAAAAGCAAAGTCCAAGTGTTGCATTTCAGCTCCCTCCGGGATGACCTTATAGAGCTCATTGAATACATTCATAAAGCGGTGTCCACATACCAATCGTGTGATCGAAGGCCTGCATCAGTCAGAAATTTGTCCATCACCATGGAAGAAATCCCGACGTTGGACTTTGGGAAATACTTTGTCGCTTCGACCGATCCACACCAGCGGCAGCAGAAGAGGTCTGAGATATGTAGCGAGCTCGTCGACAGTCTGAGGCGGTTTGGCGTGGCGAAGCTCGTGAACCACGGCGTACGGGAGTCGGAAATTGCGAAGGCCTTCGATATCGTCAGTACACTCCTTCCTCTCTCTTCCGCTCGGCTTTAGTATTCGAACCACCGGGTCACGCAGGGGTCTGACTTCGAGCTTAGGGTGCTGAGTTCTTCGCTTTGCCCCCTGAGGCGAAAGCTGTTGCAGCTCATCCAAAAGGACCCAACCCGCACCGCGGCTACTGTCATGTCGGCTTGGAGAAGACATACGGAGTGACAGGGTTTGAGAAAGGAGAGCTCAATGCTAAGCCGGTAGAAGATATCAAGGTAAGCAGCTTAACGGCAAGGACGGACATGCAGAAGCGAATCTCGCTCACAAGGTCAGGAATCGTATGATATCGGCGACAGTCGCGATCCTCTTTTTGCCAACCGATGGCCCCACGACAACGACGTGCCAGGATTCCGCCAGTTCATGGAGGGATTCTTCGACGAGTGCCACGACAGCCTCTGCCAGATCATGGAAGCGCTAGCCACAGGGTTGGGTCTGGCGCCCCGATCGCTAGCAGCCATGCACTCGAGCAAGAATCATGAGCTTCGCCTACTCTGCTATCCCGAAGCGGACGCTCGCCTCCTCGATGGTAGCCGTTTGCGCATTGCCGAACATACCGACTTCGGAAGTGTCACGTTGCTTTTCCAGGACAATATTGGCGGCCTTGAGATCGAGACACAGGCAGGCGTCGTCGAGCGCTCGAACGCTCGCCAATTCCGCGCCGTGACCGATGCAACACCGGTCATGATCGTCAATATTGGTGACTCGCTGGAACGCTGGACAAACTCGACGCTTCGTGCTGTCGTGCACCGGGTGTCGAAGCCAGGTCTGCAGCGGGCAAAAGAGGCGGCCAGTGGCGGGGATGTTGATTTTGACACGATGCTGCCCAAACGGCAGTCCATCGCCTTCTTTGCAAAACCCAATCGCGACATCTCCCTGCTCCCGCTCCCACACTTTGTGCGCGACCGCACTGCGCTGTGGAAGGAAGACATGACGGCGCATGCTTACAACCAGTCCAAATTGGTGCGCACGTTCTGATGGGCAGCGGCATGGTGTCCGATGTGCACAGGGTGTGGTGGTGACACGGTGTTCTGCTTGGCGGGATCTGGTACTTCGAGATAGAGTGTGTCCAGTGAAATACATGTCGTAGGTTGTATGTAAGGATCATCTTCTGGCGTATCCGATCTTTGTACTGTAAAAACATGGACTTCGGAATCGCGCTGATGAGCGCTGGAGATGTTCCCGATAAGTTTAGATAGCCAAGGGCGATCGAAAGGGGCGCGGCAGATGTCCCGAATTGTGGAGAGGCCTAATCAAACCTCATCAAAGTCCTTCTCCAAGTTGATTAGAATCCCATCAACTCCACGGATCGTCTGGATCGGCCACCTCAGGCACTCAAAAGTGGGGCAACGCCAGCCAAGGCTCTCCATCTCCCCGACTGAAGTTCCCGAGTTTCGTAATTCCGGAGTGTAGGTACCTACATTACCCTGCTACCTACCTATCTACTCACAGGAGCTACAATATCTCACGGTAGGAGACATCTCCTACTCACGACTGTCATGTCCCAGGTTGGTGGCGAAAAAGTGGCCAGTCACCAATTGTCGCCATGAGAGCGGTCTGCGGCCATGTCCACTCGCTCACATAGGCTGGTGGTATCATCAGGCGGTGGGACCACTTGCTCGATGGCACCACAATACTGTCCACTGGCCACTCGCGCGCTTTCATGGGCGAGACTGCGTGTAACGCCATGCGGTATGGTAAGTGTCGTTCCGTGTTCTGTAATGCTACTATCGAACCCGCCTACAGTATCGACTGGAGTGCCGAGCGTGAGGCACTTCTCTGCACTGAAAGCTTGATCAGATCACACGCCTGATTAACACGATATCGATCGCTTGCTCGCGTACACCTTACCATCACATACTCGCAGTTCAACAGCTTCATTCATCCGAAACATTCCCAAGGCCACTCTTCCGACCAATGGCCAAACTCACCGACATACAGGCCACTCTACGTGAACTTTGGGCCGAAGTACTGGAAATTGGAGTCGAAGGCATTTCGCTGCAGTCCAACTTCTTCGCACTTGGTGGCGACTCACTGGCCGCCGTGGACCTCGTTTCCACAGCGGCGAGCAAGAACGTCCACATCACCCACGCAGCTGTCTTCACCCGACCAAGCTTGGCTGCTCTGGCAGCTGTCGCTTCACTTCGTCACGAAGAAGTCGAAGTGACTTCCGGGCCGGAACCATTTGCACTCGTTGATGGGGACCCAGAACTCCTGCGCCGACATGCAGCCGACCAGTGCAATGTCTCTCCGGACGACATCGAAGACATGTACCCTGCGACTGCACTGCAGGCGGGTCTGATGACACGCTCGATTTCTGCACCTGGGAGCTACGTCTCTAGCTTCGTCGCCGATCTACCCTCCAACACCGACGTCAACTGGCTCAAAGGAGTTTTGCTCGAAACGATTGGACGGCTCTCAATCCTGCGCACCCGCTTGCTGCCGTCCACCCCTTACGACTTCGTGCAAGCTGTCACTCACGGACCGATTGAGATCAATGTTGTCACTTTGCCTTCTGTCAAAGACGCAACAATCAGAACCAGGAAACCAAACATGGGGCCTGGTACTTCTCTTGCCAAGTTTGAGCTTGTCGAGGCCGCGAGCACCGGGTCTCTGCATCTTGTCTGGCATTCGCATCATGCTGTGCATGACTTCGAAACCGTGGCTCTCGTCCTCCGTCATCTCACCGCCACAGCAGCTGGACAGTACGCCACACCGCCGCCGAGTTTCGCATCTTTCGTGGAGTATACCATGAGAGTCCGCGACTCAGCCTGGCAACCTTTCTGGAACGACCAACTCAGAGACTGCCCTTCGCCTTCCTTCCCAGTCACGCAAGGGCCGTACAGCATGGAAGTCGTTACGACCGCAAAACTTGAGCTGCCTCTTGATATGCCTAAGAGCATTTCGAATTTTACGCCTGCCAACATCTACCGTGCAGCCTGGGCATACCTTTTGGCATGCTACGAGCAATCTGAAACGGTAGTGTTTGGTGCCACATCAGGTGGCCGGTATGCGCCAGTCCCGCGCTGTCCAGAAATTGTTGGTCCAACGTTCGCATCAGTCCCGGTTTGCGTCCGTGTAGACCCGACGATCTCAGCGCAAGAATTCCTCGAACGCATTTCTGCGCAGACGCTTGCAATCAATTCCTACGAACACATCGCCCTCTCTGAGATCCAGCGGCTTGGGGGCCATGCTCGCAACGGATGTGGCTTTCGCACTCTGCTGATAGTCCAAATTTCGGATCCTGCCAAGCTGACCGATTGGGCTGTGTATCAGGATGAGGATGTTGTAGATCCAATGCATTACGCCTTGGTCCTCGAGTTCGTATTACGAACCTCTGAGACCCCAGTGCTGCGGATGAGCTACGACAGCAAGATCCTGAAGCCCCAGCATGTCTCCAGGATCGGAAATCAGCTGAACCAGCTGGCCAATCTGCTCGTATCCAACCCTTCCAGCATGCTTGGCGAGCTCAATGTCGTCAACTTCCGCGACACTTTGATGTTCAAACCACTCACAGCCCCCAGAGTTGCGGAAGCTTCTGCTGCGCAAGCCTCTACCACTGTCACCCATCCTACAGAAGATCTAGGTCATGTCGTGCAGGGCAAGGCCATTGTCTCCGCCGCGCCCTCCAACGCCGAGGTGTCGATGATGGCACAGGCTTGGACCCAGGCACTAGGTTTGGATGAGTCCGGGTCTATCGCTCCTGGGGATAGCTTCTTGGCGATCGGCGGTGATTCGCTGTTGCTCATGCGTCTCATCACCATTCTACGTGCCAAAGGCTGGGCGGCAAACTTCAGGGATCTCCTGGGAAACCCCACGCTCTCCGGAATGACGCAGCACATCACCCCGATCACCGAAAACGGATCTGCATCGCTTCCTCGGCCGTTCGAGATGGTTGACAGTACAACTCGGACACTGGCTGCACAAGCTTGTTGCCTTGCTGTTGACGAAATCGAGGACTGCTACCCCTGCACACCATTTCAGACGGGTGCAATCACTTCCTCGATGAAGCATACTAGCGCCTACGTGGTTCAGCTCGTGTGGATTCTGCCCACGACGGTAGATGTCAGCAAACTTCGCAACGCGTGGGAGATAGTGCAGCGGCAACGTGGCATTTTACGCACACGCATTTTCACGGGCTCGAATGGCTTGTGTCAGGCGGTCTGTAAACCCGCGTGCCCTTGGGTGGAACAAGGAATTACACTGGACGCTTTCCTGGAGAACGACAAGGCCAGTGGGTTTGATCTGGGGAGCCCACTCAGTCGCTTTGCAGTGATCCATGACGGGTCTACTACACAGGCCTACTTTGTTTGGACAGCACATCATGCAGTCTACGATGTTTTCACCATGGAAGCAACGTTTGGTGACGTAACAGAAGCCTACATGTCCAATACTGTCAGACCGGTCCCTCCATTTTCCACGTTCGTCAAGCGAGCCACGCAAGACAACCACGCCGCGCAAGTCGAGTACTGGCGCCAGAATCTGCGAGGCTGTCCTCAGCCTTCTTTCCTTGTCCATCGAGATCAGTCCAAAAGCTATCTCAGCGACCACTGCATCTTTGGCGAGGCTGAGGTACCTTTGGCGAAAGACGGAGCGTTCTCGTCTTCTGCTTTGATGCAGGCCGCGTGGCACCTGCTCTTGACGAGGTACGAGGACTCGGATGAAGTTGTTACTGCAATGACGTTCAACGGAAGGCAGAGCAGCGAAGACATTGCTGATACCGCTGGCCCTACTCTATGTACCGTGCCCGTTCGCTTGCAATCGCATCCAGGAATGCGACTGTGTGATTTGATCACAGCTGTGGAGAGCACCGCGGCGCAAGCAGCCAGCAATGGTCAGATTGGGATGGGTCGCATCATGCAGGCGTGCGCCGACACCGCCGATGTCCGTGTGGTCCCGTCTCTTTTCATTTCTCAACCCCCCGGCTTGCACAAATGGGATGCTCTGGCAGAGCTCGGGCTCAAAATGGCCCAAGGGAAGGCCGAAGGATTCCTAACATACGCGCTCGCTCTGGAATGCAGTCTGGACAACAGTATTGCTGGAAGAAACACCCTTCGAGCTCAAGTTAGCTTTGCCTCCGACCTCATATCCAAGCGCCAGGCCGAGCGCATGTTGCATCAGTATATCCACATTGTGCAACAACTCCTTCACCTGCCCGGCACAGCAACGGTTGGCGACCTCACTTTCGCTAGCGATAAAGATTGTCAAGAACTTCGGAAATGGAATGCTCACGTCCCGGCGCCGACCCTTTCTTCATTGCCCCAAGAGTTCCAAAGTATCGTGCAGAAAAGGCCGCATGCCGAAGCTGTATGTGCGTGGGATGGAAACTTCACCTTTTCGGAGCTTGATCGCCTATCGACTCACCTTGCGCTCAGACTTCGCAAAGCGGGTGCGAAGCCGAACACATACGTCCTGATTTCCGTTGAAAAATCCAAATGGCTCCCAGTCGCATTGTTTGGAGTGTTGAAGTCTGGCGCAGCGTCCGCATTGCTGGATCCTACTCATCCGAGATCACGTCATGAAGTGGTCAAGGACCAATTGTCTGCCGCTCTACTCGTGACCGCGTCCGATCAGCAAGATCGGGTAGCCGAATTAGGAGTGAAGCTTGTTCTAGTCGACGAACAAGTTGACTGCGCAGGCGTCAGTGACGCGGGTCAGTCGTCGTTGCCCATGCCGAACCCATCGGATGCAGCATTCGTCGTCTTCACCAGCGGCTCTACCGGGACACCAAAGGGCGTGTGCATCGAACATTCGGCACTATGCTCCAGCTGGCAAGCGCACCGCGGGCCAATGAAGCTGGATTACAGCACCCGGATGCTTCAGTTTGCGGCCCCTACTTTCGACATCATATACGGCGAGCACTTCTTCAACATTCTTTCTGGTGGATGTGTCTGTTTGCCATCAGAAGATGAACGGCTAAGCGACCTGGCTGGAGCCATCAATCGACTTCGTGTCAACCAGCTATGGCTCACCGGCAGTGTAGCCGCTCTGCTTAGTCCTGCCGACCTCCACCGGCCATTGCGTGTCCTGGCAGTCGGGGGTGAAGCCGTTCCAGCAGCCGTTTATGACACATGGGCTGACCACACCTTCATGGTCGAGACATACGGCCCTGCGGAAACGACGGTATGGAGTAGCATGTCGGTTGACAGGAAGCGGACCGACCGGCCTGGCAACATTGGTGCCGGCTGTGGCTCCATCATGTGGCTGTCTGACTTCGAAGATCCTCACAAGCTTGTACCTGTTGGCGCACCTGGCGAGATCCTTATCGAGGGTCCCATATTGGCGAGGGGCTACATCGGTGACGAGGCAAAGACAAAGCGTGCTTTCATCACTGAGCCGCAATGGTGCAAACAGTTTCCACGGACCGATCTCTCTCCGACATGCCGTCGGTTTTACCGCACCGGCGACGTCGGCATCTTTGAAGATGATGGGTCCGTCAGAATCCTTGGCAGGAAAGATCACCAGGTCAAAATTCGAGGCCAGCGCATTGAGCTGGGTGAAGTCGAGTCTCAGATCATGCAGCTGGTTCCGGAAATTCAATGCGTCGCCCTCCCCATACAGAGCGGAGATCATGCTTTGGCCAGCCATACCCTTGTTGCCTTCTTGGCTTTGCGGGACGTTGATGCCGCCTTGCTGGCGAAGAACACAGTCAACCATGGAGACGTTGAAAAAGTTTCCAGAGACGCAATCAGGACACTGACCTTGGATCTCCAGCGTCAATTAGGAGAGCGACTACCTGCGTACATGCTTCCCGGTATGTTCGTACCAGTATCGGAGATACCAGTAACTTCAAATGGAAAGAGAGACGCAGGGAAGCTTCGCTCTATCTTTGTCATGTTCAACGAGGCATCTCTGCAAACAGAGGAGTCGGATCCACCAACACGGCAGTCACTCAAAACGGCTGTGGCTACTCGAGACTTGTCTGGAGGAGAACAGCGTTTGAGAGACGTTTGGAGCGAGGTCCTGGGCCGCACAGACATTTCACCTACCGACAACTTCTTTCGACGGGGTGGTGACTCTCTGACCAGCTTGCGCCTTGTTACAATCGCGCGAAAGCATGGGATCCAAATCAAGCCAAGGGACGTTTTTGAGGCCCCTGTCTTGGAAGAGATGGCAACTCGGGCTACATTCGACCCTGTTCCCTCGCACACTGTTTCCTCCGAAGGCATTTGGCAGCACGTCCCTCAATACTCACTGCTACCTTCGAATGTACAAAACACGCCTGGACTTACTCAGCTACTCGCTGATGGGGTCGCCGTCTCCCCTGATGATGTCCTGGACGCTTATCCTTGCACTCCTTTGCAGACGGAGCTTATTGCTTTGTCGAGCCGATTCGAAGGCTCATACGTGGGCCAGTACCATTTCCATCTTCCTGAGGATTGCGATCTTGCACGTTTCCGACTTGCATGGCTAGCAGTTGCTCGAAAATGCGACTTGCTACGCACTCGCATGCTGCAGCTGCCAGAATGCTTTGTTCAGGTGGTTCTCGAGCGGGATTTCTCCTGGACGACGGTGAAGGGAGGACTGGACGAATGGGAGTCTACCCTGTCCGACGCTAAGCTGATCGTCTCGCGGCCAGGCAACGCGCTCTACATGCTTCACGTGGCACCAGACTCGCGTCGCTTCGCATGGACGATTCACCATTCCGCGTACGATGCTTGGACGCTCAACCGGATTATGGACATGGTCAAGAATGCATATCTGCAACCTGGTGTAGAATTGGGTACTGTCATGCCCTACAGACAGTTCATAAGACATCACCAAGACGGCTTCCGGGACGGGCAATGGAAGCAGTTTTGGTCCGGCTATCTTGACAATGCACCGAGGACTGCTTTTCCGGTCACTAAGCCGTCGCAATATGTGCGTGGAGATTTCAAAAGTACGGTTTCCACCGTCGAGATTTCTCCGGGTGCGGAGTTCACACGAGCGACTTTACTCAGAGCTGCTTGGACACTTTTACTGGCCGCATGCGAAGGAAGCGACGATGTCGTCTTCGGAAACACCGTCAATGGCCGCAACATCGACCTGGCTGGCATCGAAGATGTCGTGGGCCCGACTTTCTCCACCGTACCGGTCCGCCTGGCCATCGATCGAAGCATGACCATCAAGCAGTTCCTATCAGCAGTGCAAAGAAACGCTGTTGATGTGACTCCTTATCAACAGACGGGTCTCCATGAGATCCAAAAGTTGAGCACTGATTGCGAAGTGGCTTGCCAGTTCAACACGCTTCTTGTCATTCAATCCAGCCAACAATCTTCCGAGAACGCTTCGCCTCACGCGACGCTGGGCCTGAGAATGGTCGATGGAGCTGAACCTGGTGGCTTGTCTACATTCCCTTTGACGATTGAGTTCACTCTTCCAAAGCAGGGACGCAGCGTGCAGTTGTGCATAACCTACGACCGGAATCTTCTTGAGCAAGAGTCGATTGACAGCATGTCTGATCAGATACAACACATCTTGGCACAGTTCGAAAAGCTCGACACTGCTGTTGCAAACATCTCCCTTGCGTCGGAGTGCGAGTATCGACGAATTCTTTCTTGGTCGGAGGATTCAGAAATGTACTTTTACGACAAGAACGTAACCGACGATCTCACGTCCGTTGCCGCAAGTGCTCCGACATCCGAAGCTGTTTGCGCGTGGAACGGCAGCTTGACATTCTCCGAGCTCGAAGCAAAGGCATCCGCGCTGGCGTGGCGTTTGATCAGTGAGGGCATTGGTCTGGAAGACATTGTTCCGGTATGCGCAGAGAAGTCCAAGGAGGCTGTTATCGCGTTCTACGCGATCATGAAAGCTGGCGCAGCATCTGCTCCAATCGACGCGCTTCAACCAAAACCAAGGCGTGGAGCAATATTACAACAGATCAAGCCTAAATTAGCCATCGCGACACCAGGAAATGAGGCTGCCTTCGAAGGGATATGCCCCAAAGTCATCTCTCTGGATGACGCTCTGATCGCCAGTTTAGAGGTCGATTCAGCCGTCGACCTCCCACACATCAAACCTGAGAACGCCATCTTTCTCGTCTTCACGTCTGGTAGCACCGGAGCTCCAAAAGGTGTGGTGCTGGAACATCGCAACATCCTCGCTGGATCACGCAGTGTCGGGAAACTTCTCAGTCTTGGTTCGAGAACCAGATTTTTCCAGTTCGCTGCATTCACTTTCGACCAGTCTTTCGGAGATATGTTCCACACTTTGCTGAATGGAGGCTGCGTGTGTGTGCCTTCGGAATCGGATCGCCTCAACGATCTTGCAGGGTCAATCGTACGACTCAGGGCAAACACATGTATTCTTACGCCAACGGTGGCTTGCTCGATTGATCCACTCGCCTTGGGACAATGGCGCTTGGAAACCATGGCATTGGGAGGCGAGCCTATCACAGCCAAGGCCATCGAGCTCTGGGCTTCGCATTGCGGCGTCTGGAACACCTACGGTCCAGCAGAATGCAGTCTTACTTCTGTGGGCCGACGTCTCACACTTGCAAACGTCAAACAGCCCAGCAATATCGGCCGCGCTCACGGTGCAAGAGTCTGGCTCGCAGATCCAGAGAATCACGAGAGACTGATGCCCATCGGTGCGATTGGAGAAATCCTGATCGAAGGGCCTTTACTTGCTCGAGGCTACTACAAAGATCCTACGAAGACGTCGGCCAGTTACATCAACTCTCCACCTTGGCTGCCTCGGGACCAGGATTGCAATCAAAAAAGCCGCTCCCGGGTATACAAAACCGGTGATCTTGGGAGATACTGTGCAGACGGAACGGTTGTCTGTCTTGGAAGGAAGGGCGGTGACGATCAAGTCAAGCTTCGCGGGCAACGTTTCGAAATTGCTGAGGTTGAGCATCGTCTTGCCGAGAGCCTGCCAACGAAATTCAACCACCTCGTATGCGTCGTTGCGCCCTCGGGAAGCCCACCAGCCCTGGTGACGTGCATTGGTTGCGAAGACGGAACTGCATTCGGTCAGGCAGCACCGCAACTTCGTGAGACCGGCACAGCGTCTCAGGAACTCAAAGCTGCTGTCGGGATGGCTCGCCGTCATCTGTGCGAAACACTACCGCTTTTCATGCAGCCCACATTCTACCTATGTCTGAGCTCGATTCCAATGAACGCCAATGGCAAGAAAGATCGTAGGCTGGTGAAGAACATTCTCCAACAGCACTCTCTGGCCGAACTGCGGACTAGCGACTTGACTCAGGATGCCACAGAGCACAAAGATACCAGCCTCACAGCTGAACAGCAGACTATGCGTGATCTCTGGGCGGAGGTACTCCCCGACAATGTCGATGTGACCATGCTCGGACCCAGCGACAACTTCTTTGCTTCTGGTGGAGATTCTGTGGCGGCCATGATGCTAGTGGCCAAGTCTCGCCCTAGATCGGTCCACTTGACAGTCGCTGACATATTTAAGTTTCCCACCCTTGCGGAGTGCACGTCGGCTGCAGTCTTCAAAGGCCATGCTGCAAAAGCTGAAGAAATTAGTCATACAGTCCCACCGTTTTCACTCCTACCCGCAGACCTCGATCCACAGACAACACGAAAACAGGCAGCGGCGCAACTGCAGAATGAACTTGACGACATCGAGGATCTATACCCCTTGAGCCCAATGCAAGAGGGCCTGATGGCATTGTCGATGAAAGACCCCGGATCTTACTCTGCAACTTTCGTGCACCGACTTCATTCGTCGGTGGACATCAACCGCCTCCGCAGTGCGATTCAGCAAGTTGCTGAAAGCAGTGCCATTCTGCGTTCTCGCGTGGTTCAGTCCGGGGTCCATTTCCTCCAGGCTGTCGTTGCAGCATCTCAGAGTCCACTGCGTGAATACACAGGATCTCTAAAGCAATACACCTCCGAATTGTCCTCTTCCGGGACCACGATCCAGAGACAGAACCTTTGTCGGTTCGCCATTGTCGCCCCGCGAGCAAGCAAGCAGAGGTCGCTTGTGGTTACATTGCATCACATGCTGTTCGATGGGTGGACGCTTCCGCGCCTCTACGCGGCGATCGAAGCTGCTTACCATGCAGAGACTCGTTTGCCGAGTGTGCCTTTCAACCAATACATTGCCTACATTCGGAGCCTCGACAACAGCGAACACCAAGACTTCTGGTCAGAATACCTCAAAGGAGCAGAGTATCGTCCTCTCTTCAGACCGCAAGGTTCTTCTCAGCCAAGCAATCAAGATACCCAAGCCGCCATAAGCCTGAGTGTCCCGCTCCCGGATACGCGAACAGGTAGCGTCACCATAGCCACTGTCATTCATGTCGCATGGGCCATCCTGTTGTCCAGACATAGTGGGATCCAGAATGTCACGTTCGGTACAATCCTTGCCGGTCGATCCATTGCTTTGCCTGGTGCGGAATCTCTGGACGGGCCGATGATCGGCTCCGTACCACTGCACATTCGCGTGCCGCCGCAACAGCCCCTGCGAACTATCCTGCAATCCACACAGCTGGAGGTCATGAATATGGCACCACATGCGCACTACGGCCTTTCGAACATCCAAAAAGCCGTCAAAGACATGCAGTTGGCTCAAAACCTCGAAAGCGTGGTTGTCGTTCATCCTAAAGTCGACCAGCCTGAATCTGCACTTTGGGAGACAGTAAATCAGAACATCCGCCTCGTCAAAGATGTGCCCTTTGCGATCGAATGCGTAGCAGGTGCTGAAAGCATCAACGTCGAGATCTCCTACAACCCTCATTACGTTGAACAAGATTTTGTCGACAGCGTCATGACGCAGTTCCCTTGCGTGCTGCAACAGTGCATGGCCCCGATCGAAGGGATGCTTGTCCAAGACGTGACTCTGATCTCCGAAGATGAAATGAATCGACTCAGAACCTGGAGCCGCGGCACCATCAGTCTTTCCGAGCGCTCGTTACAAAGCTCCTTCGAAGCGTTGGCAAGAGAACAACCCGGCCGTCTTGCCATTGTGGCTCCAGATCGGGAGATCACCTACGGACAGCTGGACAAATTCGCCGATTTACTGGCCAACTTGCTGCGTGCACAAGGTGTGTCGAGACAGAAAATGGTCGCATTGTGCTTCCGTAAGTCATTCTGGCACACGGTCGCTGCCCTTGCCGTTCTCAAAGCAGGCGGCGCCTTTGTTCCTATCGACCCCGACTTCCCGGAAGCTCGACGCGAACACATACTTGCCCAGACAAAACCACAATCTATCTTGGTCGGAGAAGGCGTGGGTGAGATGTTTGATGACTATGTGCTTTGTCAGACGACGACAGTGACCGAGAGGCTCATGATCAGGCTTCAGTCGCTCCCTGCCCATCCCGCAGGAAAAGAGCATACAGCTACGCCGGAAGATTCTGCCTACGTGATCTTCACTTCTGGCAGTACCGGTGTCCCCAAGGGAGTGGTGATCAGCCACAGGGCCATATCGTCCAGCATGGATTCTTTCGCGCAAAGGGTGAGGCCCAAACGAATGCTGCAATTTGCGCCGTATACCTTCGATGTTTCAGTGGCAGACAATTTCCTTCCATTATCGATTGGAGGAGCCGTCGCCATAGTGAGCGAAAAGGACCGCCTCAGTGACTTGAAGGCTGCCGCCAACCACTTGCGCGCCGACACCGCCATCCTCACCCCGTCTTTCGTCGACACCATGAAACCAGAAGACTACCCATTTCTCGAATGCCTCGTACTCGGCGGAGAAGCAGTCTCTCAGCGAGTCATTGACGTGTGGAGCGACAAGGTCCGCTTGGTGAATGGATACGGTCCTACAGAGTGTAGCGTCGTAGCTACAACCCACGAGATCAGCCGAGACCAGTCGACGCCCAACATCATCGGCAAGCCAGTTGGATGCAATGCTTGGATCGTCTCCGCAGAAGACTCTTCGTCTCTGGTCCCGATCGGGGCCGTCGGCGAACTGGTGTTGCAAGGCCCCACTGTTGCAGAAGGGTACTTCAATAATGAGGCCAAAACGAACGAAAGCTTCCTTTCTCGGATTTCTGGAGTTTCGCAGACTGGAGATTCCCTGTATGGATCTTGCCGTTTCTACAAAACAGGGGACCTTGTACATTTTGACCGCAACGGATGCATCGTCTACCATGGGCGACAAGACTTCCAAGTCAAACTCCACGGGCGGAGGCTTGAGCTCGGCGAAATCGAAGCCCTAGCTGCCGAATGTTTGCCCTCTGCCATGCACGTTCTCGCAGATGTCAGTGCCTGGGGGGAAGCCAACGTTGAGGCGATCATTTTGTATCTGCATTTCGTGGGAAACACCGGCAGCGACGCACTAGTTCGTCCGTTAGAGGTCGATGGGCTGTCTGATAGGCTCATCGAGCTCCGTGCATTTCTCGCGGCACGTCTCCCTGCGTACATGGTGCCGACTCTCTACATTCCACTTTCGAGCTGGCCAACGAATTCAAGCGACAAGGCGGACAGATCTGTGCTCAGAGCAACTGTCAAGAACATGGGCAAGAAAGAGCTCACCCCTTACCTTCTACTAGGTACATCAAGCTTCGCACCGCAACGCGCAGTCACTCCTGCTAGATCGGAGAAGAAGAAATCGAGCACCGTTCCTCCGAGCGACCAGCGCGTCGTGGCCTCCGAGGATGGCCTTCGAGGACTCTGGGCGAACGCGCTCGGGATCGATGCTGAGCACATCGACAGTTCAGACTCGTTCTTCCAGCATGGCGGAGATTCGATCAGTGCTGTCAGACTTTCGGGCCTTGCTACTGAGAGCGGGTTCTCACTGACCGTCGCTACAATCTTTGAGAGACCAGTCCTGCGGGACATGATGTCTCAGCTTCAATCAGGGAAGACTGAATCCAACGTCCAAGAAGTGGTCGAGTCATTCTCATTACTCCCTGCAGACAACAGCGAAAGGATCAAGCAAGAGGCTGCGGCACTTTGCAAACTGACCTTGGACGACATTAATGACATCTACCCGTGCACGCCAATGCAGACCATGCTCATGGCGGCCTCCATGAAGAATGCAGCTGCGTATGTTTCGCAGTTTGTATTCCGATTCTCCGATGGCGTGCCAGAGAGCAAGGTTCTTGCTGCGTGGGAGTACGCCTTTCAGCAGGCAGATGTCCTCAGGAGCAGGTTCTTTGTACCATCCCGCGCGTCTGCGAACATTGAGAAGTCTGGAGCTTGGCTTTTGCAAGTCATTGTCAAAGAGACGATCTCTTGGAAAGAACACACCCACATGCAATCATACCTGGACGAGGACAAGTGTCAAGCGATGGCCATCGGCCAGCCCATTGCTCGCTTTGGACTGATCAAGAACCCTGATTCACGGCGTCTTGGTGCCGTTGTCCTGACGCTGCACCATGGCGCTTACGACGCCATATCTCTGAAGATGCTGTCTACAGTCCTTGACGCAAAGATCTCAGGTCGAAGCAGTTCCTTGGTTCAACCAACACCTTACAATGTCTTCGTTAGACATGTGCAAGAATCCGCAGGCGACGCGACGAGAGAGTTCTGGATCAACAACCTCAAGGGATGCCCATCGCCATCATTCCCGGAGCTTCCGAGTGCGCATCAACCACTGACTACCTCTTCACTGCAAAGAGAGGTCTTGATGTCGGAACCGTCGTTCAGGAATCAACATGCTACGCCGGCTGTTCTCTTACAAGCTGCCTGGGCGCTAACGCTAGCACAGTACAGCGTGGGCACTGACGTTTGTTTTGGAAACACCCTCTCGGGTCGCGTCTCCCCTACTTCCGGAATCGAAAATGTCATGGGTCCAACCTTGACAACAGTCCCCGTTCGGATTGACGTCGGCAAGTCAGACACACGCTTGGACGCCCTCTTGCGTCGACTTCAGAAACAGAGTAATCAAGCGACTCGACATGCCCAACTTGGACTACCCAAAATCCGCTCACTTGACGATAGCTGCCACGCAGCGTGTGACTTCCAAAACATCTTTGTGGCCCAAGCCTCGGAGGAAAGCTACATCTTTGGCTCGGACAAGGCCGACCATGGCACTGTACAAGTTGACGTTGCGCGCACCGAGGGCACCGCGGAGCCTGTGCTTGCCCACAACATGGCGCTGGTCGTAGAGGTCACCGTCCGAGCCAAGTCCCTCTCTCTGCGCATGACTTACGATTCCAAGGTCCTGGCAGAAAGTCAAGTACGACGTCTGATGGCTCACTACGATCATGTCGTTCACCAGCTGTGCGATCTCGTCAGCCATGAGGGCGCTACCGTTGGCGATGTTGATCACCTTGGCACCGAACAGGCCAACGAGCTTCTGGACTGGAACAGCAATGTCCCGGCGCCTCTCAGGCGCACTATACACGAGCTCGTTGAAGAGCAAGTCACGCTCCAGCCGGCTTGTCCTGCCATCGTCGCTCGTGACGGCGAGTGGTCTTTTGCGGAACTGGATGAGTCGGCAGAGAAGCTTGCCAGGTACCTCAGAACTGTTGGCGTAAGGCAGGGCTCATTCGTACCGCTCCTCTTTGAGAAATGTGGCCTTGCCATCGTGGCAATGCTAGCAATCCTGAAGGCGGGAGGCGCCAGCGTCGCGCTCGATCCCGACCATCCGCCAGAGAGACTGAAAGGTCTCGTGGCAGGCCTTGGGCAAAGCGTCGTGGTCTCCAGTCGTCAAAACTCTGAAGTAGCCGCTACATTAGCTACCCGGACTATTGTCCTGGATCGTTCGACCTTGCAGATTCTCGACCAACGAGCTTCACAGCCAAGAATGCGCACCAGATATCCTATCGACCCGTCCGCCGTTGCATTCGTGTTGTTCACCTCAGGCTCTACCGGAAAACCCAAAGGCATCCTCATCCCTCATCGCGCATTTGCCAGCAGCATCCGAGGCCATTCGAGACTTCTTCACTTCTCCACTGGACCCAATTCCCGCAATTTCCAATTCACGGCGTATACTTCAGATGTCAGCATCGGCGAGATCTTCACATCACTGGCTGTGGGCTCTTGTGTTTGCGTGCCGTCAGATTGGGACCGGAAGAACAATCTGGCTGGCACTATGCGCGATTTCAAGGTCAATTGGGCGTTCTTCACGCCCAGTGTGGCTTCGATGCTGCAGCCTTCGGAAGTTCCTGACTTGAAGACCATGGTGTTCGGAGGCGAGACTGCGACACCCGAGAACTTCCAAACGTGGGCGCCTGCGCTACATCTGATCAACTCCTTCGGACCAGCCGAATGTTCCATCTGGACGCACTGCATACCTCGACAAGTCGAAATCGGCGATTTTGGTAGCAATATCGGCTATGGCGTTGGCTGTGCGACATGGATTACCGACCCGACGGACTACAATCGCCTCCTACCAATTGGCGCGACGGGCGAGATGTTGATTGAAGGGCCGAATGTGGCCGACGGCTACATGAACGATCCTGCAAAGACGAGCGAGACATTTGTGAAAGATCCGGCCTGGAAGCCGGCGGACCGAGAAACAATGACCTTGTATCGCACCGGCGACCTGGCGCGCTACTTGCCAAACGGGATGGTCCAATTTCTCGGTCGGCGAGACCATCAAGTCAAATTGAGGGGTTTGCGAATCGAAATGGGCGAGATTGAGCATCAGGTTCGCCGAAGTCTACCAGAAGGGGCGCAGGTGGTCGTCGAAGTCGTTCACCCGCGACCAAATGGCTCCGCACCATTGCTTGCCGCGTTTTTGGCTATTCCCGACGACAGGAGCGGCGAGCAACCAATTGCTACAGTGCAGGATGAGCATGAGCGAGCACTGTCGCTTCCCATCTCCCAGGATGAAATGCAACCTGCTCTGGCAGAAAGCCTGCGCGGTCTGGAGAGCCTTGTGGCGAAGTCGCTGCCCTCTCACATGGTTCCTGCTGCATTCGTGCCTTTGCGCGAAATGCCATTCACTGCATCGGCGAAGGCGGACCGGAAGGCGCTGAAGTTTCTGGCTTCTTTGCTCACTGCTGACGAGCTTTCCAAGCTAAGCAACAACACCGCCAGCAAAGAGGCTCCTTCTACGGTGATGGAGCAGGTACTCGCAAGGCTCTGGTCCGGAGCTTTGAACCGCGAACTCGATCTTGATGTGCGTGATAGCTTCTTCCGCGTGGGAGGAGATTCCTTGTCCGCCATGAAGCTAGTGTCGCTTGCAAGGACGGACAACATTGTACTATCAGTGGAGCAGATCTTCAAGGCGCCCCTACTGAGCGAAATGGCCTTGTTGGCCTCGGTGGACGGTGCTGGCAACGATCCAACCCCTCCCGAAGACGCCGCATTATTCCAGGCACCCGCATCCCCACTGCCGTTTGAGCTGATTGACAACAAGACAAGTGCACTGTTGGCTGCAAGTGAGCAATTGGGTGTCGAGCAGGATCAGGTTCTCGACATCTATCCGTGTTCCGCTCTCCAGGAGGGGATGTTGGCCTTGTCTTTGCACGGCCACGGAAGCTATGTCGCGCAGATGGTATACAAGCTCTCTCGAGAAGTCGACCTTGACAGGTTCCGGCTCGCCTGGGAGGCGGTGGTGGAAGCCTGGCCGATATTGCGGACTCGATTCTTCGAATGTCACACTGCTGAAGGATCACCGCGCCTCATGCAAGCAGTCGTCGATGCCGAGGTGACCTGGATCCAGTCGAGAAACCTGTCTCATCATCTCAAATTGGACAAGCGCGATCGAATGCAACTTGGCGATCAGACGCTGAGATTGGCAATTGTGCAAGACGCAAAGTCAAGTCAAACCTACTTTGTCCTCACCGCCCATCATGCAATCTACGACGGGTGGGTGATACCCATGCTGTTGAAGGCCGTCGAACAATCCTACTTGAAGCGCCCGTTGCCGTCACGGGTCGACTACAACGTCTTCATTCAGCACTTGCTCACTCAAAGACATGAGGCGAGCCAACATTTCTGGCAAAAGTATCTGGATGGTGCTACACCGACGTCCTGGCCAGAGCTCCCTTCGTTAGGCTACAAGCCGCATGCAACGGCCAAATTAGAGAGGAAGGCGGAATTCCCCACGAGCCGACAACATGGCTTCACCGCTGCTACTTTACTTCGTACAGCTCACGCGATTCTTCTTGGTGCATACTCTGGCACAGACGACGTGGTCTTTGCATCCACCGTCCATGGTCGCTCGGCAGGATTGCGGGGCGAAGAAGGGATTGCTGGCCCAACCTTGGCGACAGTCCCCGTGCGAATCTCGACCTCATCCAAAGCCAAGTTGCACAGCCTTATGGCGTCTGTACAATCAGATTCGGGCGAAATGCTACCCTATGAGCAGGAAGGAATGCAAAACATCAAGCAACACAACGGAGATGCCCTCAGGTCCGTTGATGGCCAAACCCTGTTGGTCGTTCAGACGAGCATACCGGCTTCCGCCGACGCCGCCAACCTGGCCATGGAGCAAATCAACGTCGCTGGCTCAGAAGAGGGTTTCTTGACTTTCGCCTTGACGCTCGAGGTCACCATCACTGCGCAAGAAATGCATCTGCAAGCTACCTTTGATGAGAAGGTCATAGACAAAACACAAATCGGACGATATCTGGGTCAGCTTGCTCACATCGTTTACCAGCTCGGCACACTGGACGGGAACTCTTCTTTTGGTGACCTGGAAGTGGCCAGTCCCGAGGACACAAGAGAAATGATGAGTTGGAATTCCTCAGTACCCGCACCAAGGAAAGATCTCGTGCAGGACTACTTTATCGAGCAGGTTGCACAGCAACCCGACGTTGAGGCACTGGTCTCCTGGGAAGGCAGTATAACATATCGCCAGTTGCACGACATGTCCGAGAGACTTGCCATACGCCTACGTGGTGAGTATGGCATCGGCCCTGGAGTTCGTGTGCCTTTAATCTTCGAAAAATCCATCTGGACATCGGTCACCATGATGGCTATTCTTATGGCAGGGGCGGCGAACGTTTCACTCAACCCCGAGCACCCACTAGACCGCCTCAAGTCGCTCATACAAGACGTCGAAGCGAAAGTCGTTCTGTGCAGCCGCAAATACGTCGGGTTGGCAAATGAGGTCGCTGTCAAGCACTTTTGCATCGATCAAGCCGTGATCCAGAGCCTACCGGAGCTTCCAGGCAGACCCGTACCGCCCACGATCACTTCAGACGACGCTGCCTTCATCCTGTTCACAAGCGGCAGTACTGGAAAATCCAAAGCAATCATCATCGACCACACCGCGTTCTGCAGCAGCATCAAGGGTCACGGCGAAGTGCTCTGCTACCGGAAAGGATCAAGAAATTTGACATTCACTGCGTACACATCGGATGTCAGTATTGGTGAAGTCTTCACTTCCCTCGGTCAAGGTGCTACAGTCTGCATACCTTCGGATCACGAGCGCATGAACGACCTGGCAGGAGCAATGGAGCGAATGCGCGTCGATTGGGCTTTCCTTACGCCCAGCGTAGCATCTTTGCTCAACCCTGACCACGTGCCAACGTTGCGAACCCTTGTCTTTGGAGGTGAGACTGCTACCGTTAGCAACGTCAAGACATGGGCCCCGAGGCTTCATCTGATCAACAGTTTCGGACCTGCCGAGACATCTATCTGGAGCCATGCTCAGCCTCACTTCACTGAGCATGACAACGGCTCGCACATTGGCTGGTCCATCGGCTGTGCTACTTGGGTTGTTGATCCAACAAACGCAAACAAGCTCATGCCAATCGGCGCAATCGGCGAACTGGTAGTGGAAGGACCTAACGTTGCAGCCGGATACCTCAACAATCCTGAGAAGACAAAGGCAGCTTTCCTTCCCTCGTTGCCATGGCTGACCGAAGCACCCCGTGGGCGTATCTACAGGATGGGTGATCTGTGTCGCTTTCTTCCAGACGGCCGTGTGCAGTTCCTTGGACGGGCCGATGGACAAGTCAAGTTACATGGACAAAGGATCGAAGTTGGTGAGGTGGAGCAGAACATCAGGTTCGCTTTGGAGGACATGAACGCCGAGGTTGCGGTTGAATTGATCAAGAACCCAGAGCAGCTTTCTGATCAGCGCCTGGTTGCATTCATCAGTACCACCCCCCGAGAAAGCCCTCAAGACCGAGCTAAGGCAAAAATCGTGGATGATGCTTCAGGTCTGGGCCAATTCGCCGGTATGTCGGACGGTCTACGGGACAAACTTGCGGCAAAGCTTGCAAAGCACATGATCCCGAGTTTCTTCATTCCCCTCACCAGCATGCCGCTGAACGCATCTGCGAAGACAGACCGTAAGCATCTGAATTCTCTAATCAGCGACCTCGGCTTCCGCGGCTTGTCAAACTACGCTCTGGAAACGAAAAAGCAAGTGATTCCTCCAAGAACAAGAGAGGAAAAGCTTCTGCACCAGATGTGGGCCTCTATCCTCAACCTACCCCACACTGAGTTTGGTTTGGAAGCAGACTTCTTCGCAGCAGGGGGCGACTCAATTGCAGCCATGAAGATGGCCTCGCTTGCAAGAGCAGCGAACGCACCGCTCTCCGTCCAGGACGTCTACGACCACCCGAAGCTGGCGGACCTGGCCAAACATTTCACCAACAAGGGACCTGGACAAGAAATCGCATTGTTGCCACCCATACAACCCTTCTCTCTTCTCGACCATGCTCTTCAAAGCAGGCGGGACGAGTTGATTACCAAGTTCTCCACGGGATCTCCGATACGCTTCACAGATGTGGAAGACGTGTATCCTTGCACGTCTGCTCAGAAAGAGTTTGTTGAAGCCTCGATTGCCAACCCGGGACAGTACTGGCTGCAGAACGTCTTCTTGTTGCCGGAGACTTTCGACAATGCGCGCTTCGAAAGAGCATGGCGCAACCTTGTTGCCGCACACGCCGTGCTTCGCACCGTAGTGTTCAAATTTGGCGAAAAACATCTTCAAGCCGTCTCGACTACCTGCGCTCCTGTGAAGCAGATAGTGGTCGCCGACTTTGAAGCACACCTTGCCCGTGACCGGGTTCAGAGGTTGGACTATGGTCACCCACTACACCGAGCCACTCTCGTCAACGACCAAGCGACCGGTCGACGTCACTTTGTCTTTACTTGTCACCATTCCATCTACGACGGCTGGTCTCTTACAAAGCTTTTCGAAGTCTTGGAACAGATGTACCTCGATCTTGGCGCGACCTCCAGCGAATCTACCTTCACCGAAGCATATCGGGAGGTTGAGTTCAAACACTTTGTCAAGTTGCTCCTGGATCGGGACCAGAAAGCAGCCCTGCAGTTCTGGGGCAAGTACCTGCAGGACGTCGAGTCCAAGCCGCTTGCCAAGGTCTCTCGCCGGCCCAAGGTCAACAGCATACTGCGCCATCACATCGTCATTCCTTCAGGTGCCGATTCCAGAAGCAGCGCAACCAACGTCACCAACGCGATCCTGACATACGCAGCCGTCAGCTTGGCAGTCATGCGTCAGTTCCAGGTCAAAGACACCACGCTGCTAGTTGGCACAATGGGCAGAGCTGCTGAAGATCTGCCTGGACTGGAGTCCATCATCGGCTGCACGCAATCTTCTGTCCCAGTGCGCATCACCAACAACGGCGAGTCAAGCTTAGAAGACTACCTCACGCACGTGCAAGCGCAGACACGAGCGACAACGCCTTACGAGCAGGCAGGAATGGAAAACATTGCCAAAGTCCATGGCAACGCCAAGAAGGCTTGCCACACCGGCATACCTTTGGTCGTGCATCCCCATAATCCTCACACCGAGCAGCCAGCCGCAAGCATCGGCTGGCAAAGACGCGAGTTCTCTGCGCTCGGAACAAGTGCGTTCGCCTTCTTCCTCGACATCTCCATGACCACCGATGGCGCCAGGTTGGCCGCGTTGGACATCAACCTGCCGTTCGACAACCGCGCCATCTCCAACGGGAGTGTTCGCCGCTTGATCATCGACGTCGAGATTCTTGCTATGAGCATCATGGAGAGGCAGACCACTGGAAGAGGCCAGACCAAGATCCGAGAGCTGCTCCAAGAGTGTGGCAAGCGAGGAGACTTGGTGGCAAGGAGAGATGGATACATGAACATCGAGCGGTACGAGAGTCATTTTGAGCCCGAGAGGAAAGGCAAGCTGGAGAAGCTCAAGAGCCTGGTAGGACTAGTTGCTCCGAAGACTGCGCGGAAGGCTAACACGTAGATAAATAGACTGTAGGTGGCGTTTTGGGATTATGGTATTTCGTACGTGCTGTGTTTTGGATAGTTTAAAATTGGAGGTCTTCTTGGAAAATTGCACGAGTGCCGAGTCTCCACGATCTGCAAGCAGGATTATGGTGATTTGATTGATGAACTGGCCAAATCGGTGTTTGAGCAGGTGTCTGACTAATGAATTTGTGCTCAGGGAATCGACTAATGTTGTTCAATCAGCCGGGGGGGTTTTAAACTAGGTTACATAGGTATTACATAGGCTGTTTTGCTTCTAATGCTCGTAAAAGCTAAATAAGTTTACTTTTTAATAGAGTATATAGATATATATCTATTATAAGTTATAAAAAAGTATATTAATATTAAGCTCTATATTTGATACAGGATAGCCTATCTAAAAGGTATCTCGCAGCGTGTAGAACACCTCTACCAAACAATTGGCTAAGGACAGAACTGATTGCTGCTTCTCAGCAATCGGGGCGCCTGAGCCTCGCATGAAGTACGCAGGCTGCGCGCCAAGAGGGGGCCGTGGGTATGCTGGCTACGCCAGCTGGCATGGCCGTCACGTGCCCGCTGAACCTCATGTCTATCTGAGCTCCGGTAACAATATTAGAATATCTATTATATTAAAAATCAATACTCTATAATTGTATAATTAAGTATAGAGTTTACCTTAATAGCTTAAAAATAGGGTTAGGGTTAATAATCTTCGATATTAGAATAGCTATCTATGATTTAGTAGAACTATTACTACTCTATTAGAATTCTTATAACATATTAAGTGCATATATATTAGTTTTCTGAATATTAGCTTTACACTATATTTAGAAGTAAGCTACTTCCGTTAGCTATTAGAAAACTAGCTAGTCCTTTTTAAGGTACCTACCTCTAAGTCAGACTCACCTACGAGGTTTGTTTATAGTAAGGGAGTAGTGATCGTCTTAGGCACAACGCGCTGTATAGTTGAGCGAGACAAACATTCAAAGCTAAAGTGATATATAGATGGGAGTGACTGATCAAGTGGACGAGGACCCTGAGCTCACCCGATCGGGATGCCCGCGGCTCGGACACCAACCAACTTGAAACAAGGCAGCCAAACTGACGCCTTTCGGTCCGGTAAGCAGCATCCAGTCGACCAAGGGAAAGATAACAGTGTGCCTCCAATGACAGATCATGCCCTCGAGGCAACAACGTGACTCAGTTTATAGGATCCAATAGGCCTTTAGAACCAACCTTTGTGGCGGCAGGAACGACTTCGTCAACCTCCATCGCTTTGCCACTCTGATATCTTCACCTCATCACACCTGGATCACGATCAGTAGTGACCATGCCCGCCCTTCTCGATGCTCCCGAAGAGCTTCTGGACGCCATTACAACATACCTTCCCCATCCAGATATATTCTCGCTCGCACGGACCTGCAAAGCGTTATGGCACTCGACGGGTCCGCAGATTTTTCGAACTATTTCCATGACATGGGACGCGAACGAAGTCAGGCCTTCCGCTCCTCGCATAACCTCACTTTTGCGGTCGCTCGTCATCCCCGCGCAATGCGGCGAGGATTGAACACGTGGAACTCCAGGCATGCAATTACGAGCCTTACGAAGGTCGAGAACATGAAGCTGGAGGGCGGCCGGCAAACTGCCATGCGTATAGACTTCAGGCGAGCGACAAACCTGTGTTTGAGCGGGATCTGATGCGGATGGGGCTGAGAGAGGTCGACAGGTGGCTGTCTGCGATTTTCGAAGCCAACGATCTCCGCGCGCTGATGGCGGTTTTGCTGATGCGATGCACGAGACTCAAGAGCTTGAACATGGCTTCGGAGCTATTGTTGACTGTTGCTTCGGATTCAGATACTTGGCTCCCCTCTATGCTGGATCACTGTCTGTCGGCTCCCGTTTCCAGTGACCGTGGCTTGTCTCGCTTCGACCGTTTGACTTCTGTCGTCATTACCGCGCCGACGAATGACACCGGGCGCAGATTGCCTCGAGATGTGATCAAGTGGTTCTTCCGAATCCCAAGCCTTGTGACACTTGATATTGCCTGCTGTCCAGATTTATCGATCGGAATCCACGAGGACGTCAGGCCTGAGATCATGGCAGGATGTGTCGCCATGGACTACCTCGTGGTCCTGAGGCTACCTTTAGCAGCCGCCTTCCCTCGTACGCTCAAGGCCCTCTTTCAACTCACACCCAAGTTGAAAACACTCATGTATGATATCCTCATGCCGGCGGGCTTGTTCCCCAATGAGGGTCTCGTCGATGCACTTGCCATGATCCCGGAAACGACCGAAGAACTTACAATTAGGGTACACATGTACGTTCGAGAAGCTTTTGATCTTCCCAACATTTTCCGCGCTGTGTACGGTGGTGGCATCGGTTCGTTACAGCGCCTCCGCAATCTGAACTCACTCACGATCCCACTCTCATTGGTCTTCGGCCACGACCCTCAGGGCGAAGTTATACCTCAGCTCGCAGACGTCCTTCCGCGTAGCCTTGAGTCGCTGTATCTTGTGGGCGACCTTACCAATTTCAACGGCACTACGATGAATCCACACGCAATAGAGGCAATTCTGTGTTCGCTGCTCACCGGCGAGGAGAGTTTTGACCAGGCTTGGAACCACATGTGCTCGCGCGGGGAATGTGGCCCTGACTGTCGGCCGCTTTGGGAATGTCGAGCTGCGCCTCGGTGTGAGTCAGACTTACCACGTTTGAAACGCATCACAGTCATTGAGAATGATACAGATGCAGCTTATGATGGAGGAGAGGGGATCGTAATTGACAGGGATCAGTGCGAAGCTCTGGAGAAAATGCTGTCCGACCAGGGCTTGGAGCTAGTCCACAGCGTTGTCTATGACTACAAGGATATTCCCTTTGACGACTACCTGTGATCAGGAATCCAGGATACAGCATACAATACTGAACGCTTTTTTCCGAATGCGGATTGATTCTCCTTAAGGTGAGAGTTTTGGGAGACGACCCGCGAACATCGTTGTCTGTCTCGCATACACAGCATTCTGCGCTCTTGCGGGTGCCGGTAACTCATGGGTGGCCGTTATCGTCGGTATTTTCTTGTGCGGGTTCTTGTCCGCGATACTAACGGCGGTTGGATCCGGGTCGATCGAGGACCTGTGGAATGTCAGACAGCGCATCTGGGCAACTGTCATCTGGAGCAATTGGTGCATTGTCGACACTCGGCTTATAGGTGCCAGCAAAGCCCTTCCTGGACCTCGTTACTGCGGTCAATGTCCTCGCACAAGGTTAGGAAAAAGAGTGCCAATCGAGACGCCGTGTGAGATTTGATGCCTTGGTTTTTTGTGTTGCTTGAGCAGCGTTATGTGCGACGTGTTTTGGCTGTACACCCCAGCCACGTTGGCCAGTCAATGCCTTACTTCAAAGTCCTCGACATCTTCCAGCCTACATCAGCTAGCAGAACTTCTTGACATCTCCTGTAAGACTCTCGCTTCGATCCAGCCAGCCATGACTCTAGCTAGCAGAACGCATTGGTGAGTGAGAACGCAATTCAGATCTGACCCTTCTCTGACACTTTCCGCTCTCAGGATCGGCGTCTTCCTCCTCTTCACATCTTCGATCCTCTTGCTAGTCACCACTATTTCTGCGCCGATATGGAATCACGTCGCGCTGTTGAACGTCCACCTCAACAATGGAACCAATGCACACCACAACTCTACCATCAGCTTTGGGACATTTGGATACTGCGTCCTTAGGGCTGGTCTTCAAGAGTATGCGATCAAAGAAAATTGAAGTACCATCCGTGACAAGAAAACCACACTGACATGCTAACAGAGATTCGCCGGACTGGTGCTCTGGCCGCCATGTTGGCTACGCACCCTCGCACATCATCGCCACGGCCGATCGCACCCATCTCTCCGACATTGAAGCCGGGGCTTCCAATGGCTTGACCCGAGCAATGATCTTGCACCCTATCGCTTGCAGCGTAGCCTTCATCGCCTGGATCGTGTCCATCGGCGCCGGCGTCATCGGATCCCTCTTTGCGGTCCTCGCCGCCTCCGTTGCCTGGATCTTATGCTTGGCCGTGATGGCCACCGATATTTGCTCGTTTAGAGTTCTGCGGCACCGAGTGAACCATAGCAGGTCGGGTAGTCATGCTTACTTTGGGTCTGCGATGTGGTGTCTTTGCGTTGCATTTGTGTTGCTTTTCTTTGCCATGGTCATTGTTACCTTCACTTGTTGGAGTGCTAGGAGGGAGAAGAAAAAGATCGCTACGATGCAGAGAGAGGCGAAGGCTACGCCGCGGAAGAAGAGGTTTGGTCTCTTTTAATTGAGCGGTAGTGGTTCTGGTATACCTAAGATCACGGCATGTTGGGCTGGGACTTTTGTGACCTTACATCAATTCAAGTGCTTGTCAAAGGCCTGTCAACTTCAACAAAGTCATGGGTTCACCTGCATCGATCAAGACATTGACGAATGAGCCTAACAAAGATCAGTAGGAGACTTTCCACGGAAGAAGTGATATTTTTGTGCACTCAACAAAAGAAGACAGTAACCCCAACCCTGACCCTAATAAGCTGAACCAATAAGAGCGATAAGAGACCGCGCTCACCGCATTCACAGTCACAGTCACCAATTCAGCAAGCTACATAATGGTCGTTGTGACTATATCGATGGAAATCTGGCTGAGTGAAAACCAAATTACATGAATCAAGTCAACGATGTGCTTACAGCAGTCAAGATCATCACTGTTGCGGTGGCTGGCCACATTGGATGGTCACGGGAAATCAATTTCAACCCCAATTTTCACTCAATACACTACTTCACTAGAGACGCCACACAACAATCTCTCCGCAGCTTTCCAATGAGCATACCATACACGCTCAACCCTGTTCTTTCCAATGCGACTTGTGCAACGGCTTACCGTCCAACAGCCCGCCCATGTCCGTCTTCGAGATTCCATCTCCGTTCCTGCGAATCTTCGACATCAACACCTTGAGGAAATTGACAGGGCTCTTCTCCAACCCAGAAGAGCCTCCTAGCCTACCAAGGTCATCACTGAGGATGAAGCCGTCCGAGCCAATCTTCCATCCCTGCAGCTCCATCTCGGAGGCCTCGAGCTTCGCTGAAAGCCCAAGGAATTCGCAGATGCCAATGTAGTCCGCGTAGGTACTGATGTACAATTTTCCGGCAAAAAGACCAAGCTGGACTGATAGAGAGCGAGGCAGCGTTGGAGGGATCGTGTTCGTTGACAATGTAAAGAGGTTGAGGCGGTCTAGTGGAGCGCACCCAGCATTGCAACGCGGCTTGTACAAATGCAGGGCGATCTTTGAGCATGTCAAGTTCGGCCACAGCGCATTGGCTTCGAATGGGCTGATGATGAGGATGAAATCCACTTCGCGACTGTGTCTGTCAGATCTGGTGAGCACCCACTGGACGTGTCTCTGGAATATGTCTGTCGTGTGAGAGCGATTTGACTGCTGGATGGTAGTCGCAAAGTCCGCGGTGACCATGAAGTTGCGCTGCCCAGACAGCTGTGAGAGTGGGAACTCAGCGGATGCGCATGTGCTCCTCAGAGACTCGAAGGCAGGCATGTAGGCTTTGGATCCTTCAACCACAGTGCCAGAAAGGGCGAATGTAGTGACGTCCTCGTGTAATGAGTTGACTGCCGGCAGTGCTGTTCGCGCTCTTGGCACTTCGCGCTCGGCCTCTGTCTCCGGCGAAAGCTCGCGTTCTTGCTCTTCGTTGAGGGTAATGTCTTACGGCAAGAGGACTTCCTAACTGCAAATCACCGTCGAACCTTGAACGGTAGTTAGCTTTTGTATTCACCATCAGGACATACGCAGTGATATTCAACACGAACCGGTTGGTGAAAGAACCTCGCCTCTTTCCCTTCAATGGTGCAGAATTGTGCTTTGACGTCGACTCCAGAGTGGCGCCTTTCGGTTTGCGTAAAGGCCCAGATCAATGCTGATGTCAAGGTGGTAGATCGTAGACGGCAGAGATGTGCTGCCAGGGGGGCCTTAGAGGATCAAGATGTGCCGGAAAAGCTGGTTGTTCTATGCTGTCGTTCGTGATTGAGAACGCGGGCGCGGGAGAGTTGGGTTGGTGGGTTGATGGGTTGATGGGTTGATACTGCGTGCTGGCACAAGACACGGGTAGAAAGGAACGGATTTCGATACTTTACCAACAGCCAGGGCTATACTCCCTCTTGCTCCCCTAATGCCTTAGCACCGACTCTTGTTACAACACCTCGCAGACGCGATGCCTACCGGATGCTCTTGATCTTACGCCCGCCGGAGCTCAGCGTTTGCTTGATGAAACAAATGCGTCGGATGCCGTCTACAAAGTGCGGTCCAGCAGGCTCCGGTGGCCGGTGCCCATTTCTTTGTATCCATTCCTCCTCGACAAATCTTGCGCTCAGTACCTCTTCTTCGGGCGAGCTGTGGGTGTTCAGACGTGCACTTTGTGAATGCTGCGTCGTCAACCGGGTGATTGGAAGACGGCTACAAGCAGCCATTGAACTCGCGATAGCAAGGCTTGCCAGGAGGAGCCCCAGGCGCCATTCTCGGCCGCTGACGCACATGGTCTCATTACGGTATCGTGATCAAGTCAGACGGGAAATGGGTGTTGTTATAGTCGTAGACAAATATGTGCAGGATCGCTAGTATGGAGCTGAAGTCGGGATCCCTGAATCTCAGGAATCTTGGCAGGAGCATTTCGGAGACTTGACCGCACCAGTTCCTTACCTACCTAGATACCGACCAACATTACACAGCAAATCAACTCAATCTGGTGATCTCAAGGCTGCCAACAGTATCTCGGCCTGAAAGCAAGAATGGCTACAGCCACTTAACGATGCGAATCCTACTTGGGCGACGGTAGGCGCGTGTTTCAAGAACTGCACGTCAGCCGACGTAGTACAGGTAACACCGCTTACATTGATCCGACGGCTTACGTGTTCGCAGAGAACAGAGGGCTTCAGGTGGAAGCGTCCGACTCTGGGTGTTGTCTTTAATGTTGAAATCGAAACACCAACAATGATCGACAAATTTCATGCACAGCTTCCCGTCCTCGCATCACAGAGATCATGAAGTGCAAACGACGCGAGCCATGGCGCAGATCAGTAGCACGAGACCGGGATTGTGGGAAGACTTCGAGTTCGTCTAACACCCCGATGCAGCCACGGAGATGCAGACGCCCGCTTAATATCTCGGCACCGCCAATAGGCTGCAGCATTTCATGCCCCAAGGATTCGCTTCTGTACTTCGTCCCGTCTTCATGGTTTGCAGAGTAGCACCGGGCCTCAGTCGTGCAATTCGTAGTGTCTACTGACGGATGTCAATGGTGGTTGTCACTTCGCAGTGCTTCTTCAGCCGCCGGTCTGGGAGTTCAGCGGGACTGCAAGGCTGCTTACGACTTCTCTGAGGCTAGGAAAGACTTACACCAACTGAGAGGCGACTCTAAAGATGGTAAGACTGGAATCATTCTTCCTTTCACTCCATCGCAATCAACGTAAAGCTTTCCCCGCGGGAACCATAACTCAGCCTCACAGCCTCGAATGCGATGTGTATACACTTCTTCTCCTGCCTGCAATCGTCCTTCACGCAGTCTTCCGCAAAGTCTTGGAGAGATGACGCCAGTAAACGCCGAAGCATTGCTGCACAACAGTAACACAACACCGTATCCGTCAAACATCCCACCGGCATCCTGCAGCATCGTTTCTCGCCCTCCCCTCTGTGCAACTCTGCTCTATGCCAGCGCATCGATCTCAAGCCTGTTCACACCCCGAATTCATCTGACGCCTGTTCCTCCTTTCCTCTACTATACATGCAAAGCAGATTATCTGTGAACTGCGGCACACTCAAATCCACAAGCTCGTTCTAATATGGGGCTCTCAGGCCATGCCGATCCGGCAGCCGTTCTGGGCGTAACAATCAGCTTTACCATCATCGCAACCTTCGCGGTACTCTTGCGACTGTACAGTCGAATCTTCATCGTCCACAGTCCTGGAAAAGACGATGCTTTCATCGCGGTGACTTGCGCTATGACAATCTGCCTCACGATCGCGCAGTGCTTCCAAGGTTCGTCCATCCGAGACCATCCGGCCATTAAGGAACGAACCCCGAGCGCAAGCTGACATAGTCAATCATAACAGTCAAATATGGCATGGGCCGACACTTTGACAATCTAACACCCTACGAGAAGCTGACTTCCGCAAAACCATTCTGGGCCTCGATCGTCATCTACAATCTCGGACTGTTCCTCTGCAAGTTCTCCATCCTGCTGCAGTACTTGCGCATATTCCCTTACAGACTCTTTCGGATCTTCAACTATACCCTGATGGCGTTCATCTTCGCCTGGTCCTGCTGGACAGTCTTCAGCGCGATCTTCTTCTGCCGGCCCGTCGAGTACTTTTGGGACAAATCGATCGTGGGAGGAACTTGTTTGAGTCAGTGGACCACCTGGTACGTTGCGTTCATTCAGATAACATCACAAACTAACAGCCATGCTAACAACACATTACCAGGTTCACCAACGCCGGCGTAAACATTGTCACGGACATCCTCGTCGCCATCCTTCCCCTGCCCTTCCTCAACCAACTTCAGCTCCCTAGACGCCAGCGCATAGCCCTGATGGTCGTCTTCACACTCGGTGGCTTCACCTGCATTATCTCGATTCTACGCCTGCAATCCCTGCTAGTCTTTCTGCACAACTCGGACATTTCCTGGCACAACCCGCTCGCGGCAATCTGGTCTTCGCTGGAGGTCAACATCGGGATACTTTGTTCCTGCCTTCCAACCCTGAAGGCCATGGTGTCGAGGTACTTCCCGCGGGCGTTCAACAGTAGCTATCTCCGAGGCTCGGATCACAGTCACGAGTGGGGCCATGCAGAGGGTGAGGGCGCGAGGGCGAGGAGATGGAGGTGGACATGGGGAGACAGAGGGCAGACTGACGCCGCTTCTTCTTATTCGCCTTACTACAGCTCCAGCGGCTCTTCCGGCAAGCAAGGCACCGACAAGTTCTCTTTCGACGCCCTGGGCCGCGGACCCGGACGCGACGCCAACTCTCACAAGACTACCGTTCGCTGCGAACCGAGGATTTGGGGTCGAGGGCGCACCGGCGACCGTGGCAACAGCTGTGAGGAGATTGAGTTTGGCGAGCGCCGCGGGACTGAGGGTCGGGAAGAGTCGCATGGCATTCAGGTTGTGACGGTTGTTGAGCAGGAGGTCGAGAAGGGGTACGCTCCTCACCAAAAAGGTGCTGATGGCAAGAGTGACGCTGGGAGTGAGAGGGAGTTGGTGAATGCTCAGAGGAGGGGTGGAGAGTATAGGTATGGATGATGACCGCGTTTTGTGATGGTGAGCTGAACGAAGAAAGAGTGTCTGTAATGCTATTCTGTTGACATATCGTTCATTCCTTAGATACCCTTCACTACCAAGTCACATGCACTGGAACTCAAGCCTCTTCTCCAGACATCTTTTCTTGAGTGTTCCAAAACTCATCCTTAAGTTTTGGCACAACGAGACATCTCGCCGACCGTTTCATTCCCGATATATCAGCTCACTTCGTGAGCTTCGCTCACTCAACTTCCTTCCTTTTTCAACGGGACCTGGTCACTGTAAATTCGTTTTTCCTTTTTCAACGCGGTAAACTCGATTCGTGCTGAGCAGACACTCCCTCAGCATGTCCATCGCACCTATAACGACAATACAGTCTGTGCGGAGCCGTTAACTCGGAGTGTCCAACAGCCACTGCTCATATGCGCAATCACAAGCCATACGATGCACCCCGACAAAGGTCACGACGCGCGTGCGTTTCCGACCATCATTCGAGGCAGGTGTGACTAGACGTGTTGGCTCCTTCCTCATGTCGGCCGTGCTTACAAACCTTCGTATGCTTGACCGACTCCCGCGACGCATTCAGATCCAGTTCAGCCGACACACCAAACACACCATAGCCCACACGACGAATCGAGAATCTTCACGAAAAGCACGATGACTTCGTCGAAGAGACAGCGAGTCATCCAGCGGACGGTCTACTTCTACGGCCCACCATACAAGAGTCCACTCTACAGGCAGCAGCACCAACCCTACCCACAGCAGCAACAGTCGTACGAGCCGCAATTCCACAGGCAGCCAGTCTACCCACCGCAAGTCTACCCACCGCCAGTCTATCCATCACCGGTCTACCCACCAGCGGCCTACCCACCACAGCCCCTACCAGTCTATGGACAGCAGCAGTTGTTCTATGGGCAGCAGCCAACCTACGGTTACCAGCCACAGCATCCGATTTACGACCAGCAGCATGAGGGCTACATTCATCAGCCGGCGTACGCTCAGCAGCGAACGTCAGTCCAGGAGCAAGTGTTGTACACTCCATTGCACGCTCAGCAACCCATCCGGCTCCGGCGACCATCGTACCCACAGCAGCCAGCGTTGGCGCAAGAGCCAGCACATGGGCAACAGCCAGAGTATGAGCAACCGCCGGAGTACGAACAACAGCAAGTGAACGAGCAGCAGCACCAGCCATTGCCATTTGACGTCCCCGGTGGTGAACTTGAGGCTCAGGAGACCCCTGCGAACGTACTGCAGTTGAGCCCACTACCTGTCCCTTCTCCCCCAGCGAGAAAACAGCCTGAGAGTCTTCGAGACTTGGTCAAGCGCATATCTCCCAAGCATGATGGACCCACCTCCATCGCCCAAAGATACGGAAAAGTCCGACGCCCCAAGCATGGCAGCCTCACTGCTCCATCCGAACGCTCGATCAAACGCGAGCACTCTGAACATGACGGCCTCGATGTTCCCATTCGACGCTTCACCAGCCTCCAGCGGTCTAAGCATAACGGCCTCGTGACTCCAGGCCAAGGCTTCACTAAACGCGAGCAGCCAGAGAGCAGAGGTGCATCGAAGCCTACCAAAAGAGCCAGGAGGCCATAGTATGTGTAGCTTGGTATCGAAAAAAACGCGGGAAACGACATCGTACATGATGTTACTGCTGTTCTGTGGCTCTGAGCGATAGGGCTTGAGCAGGGGAGCTGGGAGGCGCATTCGAGTCGACACACGTTAGCTTGTCATATTGCCTCGGCGATGGCATCTTGCTCTTAATGCAC